>Ga0182742_1000165_pt1 | contig 126028 bp, 123 predicted proteins | sample eDN5th37CBELigMG_FD_128880 | JGI IMG/M metagenome (GOLD analysis project Ga0182742, IMG submission 128880) | Enriched Miracle-Growth compost microbial communities from Emeryville, California, USA - eDNA 5th pass 37_C BE-Lig MG (version 2)... ... | reverse complement strand
CTGGCCACGGCCGAGACCTGGGACAACGGCAAGCCCATCCGCGAAGCGCGCGCCGCGGACATTCCGCTGGCGATCGATCACTTCCGCTATTTCGCCTCTTGCATCCGCAGCCAGGAAGGCTCGCTATCCGAAATCGACCACGACACCGTGGCCTATCACTTCAATGAACCGCTGGGCGTGGTGGGCCAGATCATTCCGTGGAACTTCCCCATCCTGATGGCGGCGTGGAAGCTGGCGCCCGCGCTGGCCGCCGGCAACTGCGTGGTGCTCAAGCCCGCCGAACAGACGCCGCTGGGCATCCTGCTGCTGATGGAGCTGATCGCCGACATCCTGCCCCCGGGCGTGGTGAACGTGGTCACCGGCTTCGGCCTGGAGGCCGGCAAGCCGCTGGCCTCCAGCAAGCGCATCGCCAAGATCGCCTTCACCGGCGAAACCACCACCGGGCGGCTGATCATGCAGTACGCCTCGCAGAACATCATCCCGGTCACGCTGGAGCTGGGCGGCAAGTCGCCCAACATCTTCTTCGCCGACGTGGCCGCGCAGGACGACGATTTCCTGGACAAGGCGGTGGAAGGCTTCGTGATGTTCGCGCTGAACCAGGGCGAGGTCTGCACCTGCCCCAGCCGCGCGCTGATCCAGGAATCCCTGTACGACAGGTTCATGGAGCGCGCCCTCAAGCGCGTCGGCCAGATCAAGCAGGGCAACCCGCTAGACGGCGACACCATGCTGGGCGCGCAGGCCTCGACCGAGCAGCTGGAAAAGATCCTGTCGTACCTGGACATCGGCAAGCAGGAAGGCGCCGACGTGCTGGCCGGCGGCGCGCGCGCGCAGATGCAGGGCGCGCTGGAAGGCGGCTATTACGTGCAGCCCACGGTGTTCAAGGGCCACAACAAGATGCGCGTGTTCCAGGAGGAGATCTTCGGCCCGGTGGTGGCGGTGACCACCTTCAAGGACGCCGATGACGCGCTGGCCCTGGCCAACGACACGCTCTACGGCCTGGGCGCCGGCGTCTGGTCGCGCGACGCCAATACCTGCTATCGCATGGGACGCGCGATCAAGGCCGGGCGGGTGTGGACCAATTGCTATCACGCCTATCCGGCGCATGCCGCGTTCGGCGGCTACAAGCAATCCGGCATCGGGCGCGAGAACCACAAGATGATGCTCAACCACTACCAGCAGACCAAGAACCTGCTGGTGAGCTACTCGCCCAAGAAGCTGGGCTTCTTCTGACCCGCGACCGGCGGGCGCGCCTGGCCCGGCGGCCGGGCGCGCCCGGGAGGACAACATCATGGCAGAGCATACGCCGCGCGTGGTCGCGACCGACGAGGCGCGCCTCCTGATCGATACGCTGCGCGCCAAGCACGGCCCGCTGATGTTCCACCAGTCGGGCGGCTGCTGCGACGGCAGCTCGCCCATGTGCTATGCGCTGGGGGAATTCATGGTGGGCGGCTCGGACGTGCTGCTGGGCGAACTGGAAGGCTGCCCGTTCTACATGGGCGAGGACCAGTTCGCCTACTGGGAGCACACCCAGCTCATCATCGACGCCGTCCCGGGCCGGGGCGGCGCCTTTTCGCTCGACAGCGCCGAGGGCAAGCGTTTCCTGCTGCGCTCGCGGCTGTATTCGGACGAGGAATGGGCGCGCGTAGCGCCCGTGACGCGCGGAGGATGAGCCGTGCGCTAGGGCCCGTTCTTCGGATCGCGCCTGCCGTCAGGCTGGGCGCGCTCGGCCAGCTTCCAATGGAAGGATACGCGCCGGATGCGGGCGGCGCGGAACTGGGTGAACGAACGGCCGCCCGGCATGGGCGCGCCGCGATAGGCACTGCTGGCGTTCTTCATTGTGTGACGATGGGTTGACGGAAAACTTGCGCGGGCGGCGGTTCAGGCGCGGGCCACCGACGGCGCCCAGGCGCCGACGGGCGCGCCGCGGCGGGCCCAGTCCAGCGCATCTTCCAGGCGGTCGTTGCCCCAGAACATCTCGCCGTCCACGAAAAACGTGGGCGCGCCGAACAGCCCCAGGTTGCGGGCGCGGTCGACCTGGCGCCGCAGCGCCTCCTTGGCGGCCTCGGACTTGGCGCGGGCGATCAGGGCGTCGGCGTCCAGCGCCATGCCGGTCAGCAGCCCGTGCACCACGTCCTCGGCCTGGATGTCCTGGTCATGCTGGAAATTGGCGCGGAAAACGGCCAGGCAGAAGTCGCGGCCCCAGGGCTCGTCCTGGCCCAGCAGGGCGATGCGCGCGGGCAGCACGCTCATGCGCGGAAACAGGCGCGGCCGGCGGTAGACCAGGCCGTATTTCTCGGCCAGGCGGGCGATGTCGCGCATCATGTAGGCGCCCTTGCCGGGAAACAGCCGGAACGGCGAATCGTTCCAGCCCTGGGCCTGGAAGATGGGGCCCAGCAGGAAAGGCTTGAGATCGACCCGGACTTCGGCCTCGCGGGCCAGGGCGTCGATGCGCTCGATCGCCAGATAGCTGTACGGGCTGGCGAAATCGAACCACATCTCGATGCGCGGCGCATCGGGCAGGGATACAGTCATCACGAACTCCGTAAGGGTCAGGGAGGCCTCCGAATCCCTATTGAACGCCCTCGGAGTACTATTGCTCAAGCAACATTTCCGTCCGGTACGCATGAGTTTCACGAATGCCATATCCGCTGGCCAAACTGCCGCCGCTTGATCTCGTTCGGGGCTTCGTGGCCGTGGGCCGCCGCATGAGCATTACGCTGGCCGCGCAGGACCTGCATGTGACGCAGTCCGCCGTCAGCCGCCAGATCCGGGCGCTGGAGGCGCACCTGGGCGTTGCGCTGCTGGTGCGGGGCTTTCGCAGCGTGTCGTTCACCTCCGAAGGCGCGCAGCTGTTCCGCATGGCCGACGTGTGGCTGAGCCAGCTGGGCGACCTCACCGAGCAGCTGCGCGCGCCCGAGCGGCGCACGCCCGTCACCATCACCACCACCATCGGCGTGGCCTCGCTGTGGCTGCTGCCGCGCCTGGGCGACTTCCAGGCGGCCCACCCGCAGATCGACGTGCGCGTGGCGGCCGACAACCGGCTCATCGACATCGACCGCGAGAACGTGGACATCGCCATCCGCTACAGCCTGCGCGACGGCGTGCCGGACACGGCGCGGTGGCTGTTCGGGGAATCGGTGGTGCCGGTCGCGCATCCCAGCCTGGGCGCGCGCGAACTGGACGCCCGCGAACTGCAGCGCCACGTGCTGCTGGAATTCGACGACCCCGGCCGCCCCTGGCTGCAATGGTCGGAATGGCTGAATGCGCGCGGCCTGGGCCGGGCCCAGGCCAAGGGCATGCTGCGCTTCAACCAGTACGACCAGATCGTGCACGCGGCGCTGGCCGGCCACGGCATCGCGCTGGGACGGCTGGCGCTGGTCGCGCCGATGCTGGCGGACAAGCGCCTGGAGGCGGTGGGCGGGCAGGCCGCCAGCGCCACCGAGCTGGCCTACTGGCTGGTGTGCAACCCGCGGCGCAGCTCGCCGGACACGGCGGTGGTCATGCAGTGGCTGGCGGAACAGGCCGCGGCCACCGCCAGCGGCCTGGGCGCGTAGCGGCCCCGCGTTACTCCACCCGCACCAGCGGCTCGCCGGCGCTCATCTCGCCGATCACGGCGGCGTCGGCGAAGCCGTGGCCGCGGAACAGGTCCAGCACCGCGTCGGCCGTGTCAGGCGCGCAGGACACCAGCAGGCCGCCCGAGGTCTGGGGGTCGGTCAGCAGGGCGCGCTGCGTGTCGGTGACCGACTCGCCCAGACGGATGGATTCGCCGTAGGAGGCCCAGTTGCGGCCGGACGCGCCGGTGATCACGCCGTCGGCCGCATAGGCCTGCACGCCCGGCAGCCAGGGCAGGCTGTCCAGGCGCAGGCGCGCCGTCAGGCCGGCGCCGCGCGCCATTTCCAGCGCGTGGCCGAGCAGGCCGAAGCCGGTCACGTCGGTCACCGCGTGCACGCCGTCCAGCGCGGCCAGCGCCGGCCCGGGGCGGTTCAGCCGGGTGGTGGTGTCTATCATCACGCGGTAGCCGGCTTCGTCCAGCAGGTTCTTTTTCAGCGCCGCCGACAGAATGCCCACGCCCAGCCCCTTGCCCAGGATCAGCACGTCGCCGGCGCGCGCGTCGGCATTGCGCCTGACCCGGTCCGGATGCACCAGGCCCATGGCGGCCAGGCCGTATATGGGTTCGACCGAATCGATGCTGTGGCCGCCGGCCAGCGGGATGCCGGCGTCGGCGCATACCGATTCGCCGCCGCGCAGGATGTCGGCGATGACGCTGTGCGGCAGCACGTTGATCGGCATGCCGACGATGGCCAGCGCCATGATCGGGGTGCCGCCCATGGCGTACACGTCCGACAGCGCGTTGGTGGCCGCGATGCGGCCGAAATCGTAGGGATCGTCCACGATGGGCATGAAGAAGTCCGTGGTGGCGATCAGCGCCTGTTCGTCGTTGAGCCGGTAGACCGCCGCGTCGTCGGCGGTCTCGGTGCCGACCATCAGGTTCGGGAAACTGGCGGCGGGGCCGAAGCGCGCCAGCAGCGCCGACAGCACGCCCGGCGCGATCTTGCAGCCGCAGCCGCCGCCGTGCGAAAGCGAAGTCAACCGCGGCACGGCCGCGCTCGCAACATCCTGGGTCATTTCTATCTCCGGTCGATACGGCGAAGAGGATAGCACCGGCGCGGCGGCGATCCGGGAAACGCAGAAAACCCGCGACCGCGGGACGCGCCAGCCGCTACCATAGGCGTTTTATCCCAGATTCAATGCCGCCATGGACGACGCATTCAGCCACCAATTGTCGATGACCATCCTGATGACGCCGGACATGGCGAATTTCTCGGGCAATGTGCACGGCGGAACCATACTCAAGTACCTGGACCAGGTGGCCTACGCCTGCGCCAGCCGCTATGCCGGCCAGTACGTCGTGACCCTGTCGGTCGACCAGGTCGTCTTCCGCGAGCCCATCCACGTGGGCGAACTCGTGACCTTCCTGGCGGCGGTGAACTACACCGGCCGCACGTCCATGGAAATCGGGATCAAGGTCGTCACCGAAGACATCCGCAGAAAGCTGGTGCGCCACACCAACAGCTGTTACTTCACGATGGTGGCGGTCGACGAGCGCGGCGCGCCCACCGCGGTGCCGCCGCTGGCGCCGCGCACGCTGGAGGAAAAACAGCGCATGGAGGCGGCCAGGCTGCGGCGCGAGCTGCGCCAGGAAATGGAACGCCGGCACGGCGAGATCAAGCGCGAAACCACGCACGACGGCCACGCCGCGCCCTGAAAGAACGCCGCGTCCGCCCTCAAGGGCGGCCGGCCAGGCGCTTGAGGCCCAGCCACTGCTGCGACCAGAAGCCGCGTCCGTAGTCGCGGCCGCCGGCTTCGGGCTGCTGGTCATGGATGCCCGTGGGGCCGTAGCCCACGCCGAAGCGCGCGGTGCGAAACAGCATGTCCCAGAACGGAAACAGCGCGCCGAAGTTGTAGCCGCCCGCCGGCCCCGGCGAGGAGGCGTCGTAGGCGATGGAATGATGGTGCCGGTGAAAGCGCGGGCTGACCAGCAGGCGGTCGCCCAGCGCGCCGAAATGCATGCGCAGGTTGGCGTGCGACAGGCTCTGCGCCAGCTGGGTGATGGCCACCACCATCACGAACTGCGCCGGCGGCACGCCCACCAGCTGCGACACGAACACCACCAGCACGTCGCGCAGCATGTCGTCGAGCAGATGGTTGCGGTCGTCGCTCCAGATGGTCATCTGACGCTGGCTGTGGTGCACGGCGTGCAGCGCCCAGAGCCAGCCGAAACGGTGCTGGGCCCGGTGGTAGAAGTAGTCCACCGCGTCGAACAGCAGCAGATAGATGATCAGGCTGACCCAGGCGCGGTCGGTCACGCCAGGCCAGTACTGGTCGAGCTGGAACGCGGCGAAGCCCCATACGTGAAGCTGGCCGAATACGCTGTCCCACAGCGGATCGACGGTGAAGAACAGCACCAGGCGGAACGCGCCGAGCCGGTGAATCAGCGTGTACAGCACGTCCACGCCGATCTGGCGGCGGTCGGTGACGGGCTCGACCGGGCGCAGGCGCTGCAAGGGACCGAACACCAGCACCAGCACCGCGATCTGCAGCAGGCCGACCAGCAGCCACATCGTGGCGTCATAGCCGTCCTCGATGAAGTTGCTCAGGCCCAGGTGAAACAGCGCGGGCTGAACCGCCGTCTCGAAGATCCATTGCTGGCATTCTCCGAAAAGTCGACTAAGCGTTTCCATGATCAATGATGCGTGGCGATCCAGCCGCTATAGGCCGGATGCGTGTTCAGGGTGGCGAAACAATAGCCCTTGCGCTGCAAACCTTCAATCAGCGGCTCCAGCACGGCCGGCGCCCACGGGTCCTGGCGCGACCAGATGCCCAGGTGGGCCAGCAGGATGTCGCCCGGCTTGATGTTGCGCAGCGCCTGATCCAGCAGGCGGGCGTTGGGATATTTGTCGCTGGGCAGTTCGTCGCCCAGGAAGCCGGCGGGCGCCCAGCCCACCTGTTCGTAGCCGCAGGCGCGCGCGGCCTGCAGCAGCGCCGGCGAGGTCTTGCCGCCCGGCGCGCGATACAGGGGCAGCATGTCCTGCCCGGTCATTTCGCGAAAGCGCGCGGCCGAACGCTTGATCTCGGCGCAATATTGCGCCGACGTCCATTCGGCGCGCTTGCCGGCGTCCGGGCCGGCGCTGGGCTTGACGCGGAAGCGCCCGCCCGGCAGGTCGCCCTGCCAGTAGACGTGGTCGTAGGTGTGCGAGCCGAAGGCATGGCCTTCGGCGGCGCGCGCCTTCCACCAGGGCGCCCAGACTTCGTCCAGGCTGGCGCCGCCGGTCAGCGTGCGTTCGTTGGCCAGAAAGAACGTGACCTTGACCTGGTGGCGCGCCAGCACCTCCGCCACCAGCGGGGCCACGCCCATGTGGCCGGTGTCGAAGGTCAGGTAGACGGGCTTGTCGCAGGCGGCCGGCCCCGCGGCGCCGGCGTTCGACACGGCCAGCGCCAGCGCGGCGGCGGCCGCCAGGCGCGCCCGGAAAGCGTCAGCGCGTAGGCGCATGGTTGAGCGTCCAGACGCCATGCGGCGACTTGCCCACCGGCACCTGGCTGGAAACCTTCTTCTGCTCCAGGTCCACCACGGTAAGCTTGCGCGCCCAGCGCGAGGTCACCAACAGCGTCTTGCCGTCGGCCGAGACGTCCATGCAGTCGGGGCCGCCCGGCACCGCGAAGGTGTCGGTGACCGTCAGCGTCTGCATGTCGATGCGGCTGATGGAATTGGCCGTGCGGTTGCTGACGAACAGGTGGCGCTGGTCGCCCTGCGCGCGGAAGGCGTGCGCGCCGGCCGCGGTCTTGATGCGCGTCACCAGCCTGGCCGGGCCGTTACTGACGTCGTAGGCTTCCACGTAGGAATCGCCGGTCAGCGCGACCAGCAGCGTCTTCTGGTCGGGCGTCAGGAACACGTCGGCCGGCGTCTTGCCGACCGGCACCGTCCACTTCGGCGTCTGCGTGGCCAGGTCGATGGCGATGAGCTGGTCGCTGTCCTGCAGCGTGACGTAGGCCGTCGTGCTGTTCCTGTCGATCATGATGTGGCTGGGCGTCTTGCCCGCCGGGATGCGCTTGACCAGCGTCAGGTCGAAGCCCTGCTCCAGCGGCTTCCAGGCATAGATGTCGATGTGGTCCAGGCGGTTGGCCGCCGTCACGAACCACTTCATGTCCGGCGAGAACTGCAGCTGGTAGGGATCGACGATGCCGGTCAGCGTGCGCTGCACGTCGCCGGTGCGCGGGTCCATCAGCGTGATGGTGTCGCCGGTGGCGTTGGCCACCATGAGCGATTTTTCGTCCGGCGTCAGGTACAGGTGGTGCGGCTCCTTGCCCGTGGGCACGCGCCGCAATTCCTTGTAGGTGGCCGGGTCGATGATGCTGACGTTGGCGTCCAGAGAATTCAGGACGAAGATCGGGGCGGAAGCCGCCGCGGCGCTAAGCGCCATCCCCACGCCCAGCAGGGCGTAGCGGACAAAATGCATGGGGTTCAATTTCTGGATCCGGCAAAGGGAAATCGGTCAGTCTCGCGACTGCTCGCCATTGTAGGCACGGCGGCCTGACAAATGCATATCAGCCCGCCGTTTCGCCACAAACGCACACGCCTGTTGCGGTCCGGCAACAAGCCGGCCGCCGGCTCCCCCTCAGACCGATAAAGTCATTTGGCGCCAACGGGTTGCGCGTCGGCGGAAACCCAGTTGCCGGCCTCGATATCGCGTTCGCGCAGCGCCGCCGCGCGCGCCGCCGACGACGGCCCCAGGTCGGCCTCCAGCACGCCGCCCTCCGGCCCGACGACGAAGGAATCGATGCCGGTCTGGCCGTACCGGGCGGGCCAGGCCACGATGCGGTAGGAGTCGGCGCGCGCGCCCGGAATCACCTTGTAACGGTAGCCGTAATAGGCGTCCTCCGGCGGCACGTCCGGCCCCATGGCCAGCGCGTCCGGTCCGTAGGCCTGCGGCGGCGAGCCGGGCAGTTCGGGCCAGTACAGCCCGTCGCGCTCGCCGGCGCGGCTGACCAGCCGGCCGGCGTAGCGCCCCTGGCCCACGCCGTCGCGGTAGCGGACCTGGGCGGCCTGCAGCTGGCGCAGGGTGTCTATGGCGGCCAGTTCGTTGCGGCCGATGGCGCGGCGCCGGATCTCGGCCGTGCCGGCCGCCGGGTCGAAGCGCCAGCCGCTGCCGGCGCGCACCATGGGCACCGGCAGGGTCCAGCCCGAATCGCCCACCGCCAGCCAGGAACGGCCGCCGTCGGCGACGATTTCGTGCTTGCGCGACCAGGCCGCCAGGAAGCGGTAGATGTCCTCCTGCGCCACGCCGCCGGGCACGATGCGCCGGTGGTTCGGGCCCAGCACCTTGGCCAGGCCGTCGAGGTCGCCGGTGGCGATGGCGTCGACGAAGGCGTCGGCGGCCGCCTGCGGGCTGGGATACAGGCTCTGGGCCGCCGCCGGCGCCGCCAGGCCCAGCGCCAGCGCGAGCGCGCCCAGCGCGCGCAGGGAAAAGAAAGTCGGGAAAGCGCTTTTCTGCATGGTGCTTACCTCCGGCCGCCGAAATGTCCGCCACCGCCGCGTCCGCCGCCCATGTGGCCGCCGCCGCCCATATGCCCGCCGCCGCGCTGGATGCCTGCGCCGCCGTGGCTCATCTCGCCGCGATGGCTTTGCTGGCGCATGCGTTCGCCGTTGCCGGCGTCGCTAAGCGCATTGGCGCTATTGGAGGCGCGGCTGCGGTTGCGCGCCGCGGACTCGTCGGCGCGCTGGCGCTGCGCGGCGGCCTGCCGGTCCTGCGTGGACACGCTGGAGGCCCGGTTATGCTGGGCCGGCGCGGCCTGGTGCCCCGCCCCGCGGCTGCCGCCGCCCTGGGCGCGCGCGCCGCCCGGCTGGGCGTGCCCGGCGATGGGCTGGCCGGTGCGGCCTTCGAAGGACTGCGCCGCGCGCTCGCGGGCGGCGTCGCGCGAACCGGGCGCCGGCGTCCGGGCAGCCTGGCCCTGGCGCGCCTGCGGGCGGTTCTGCAGGCCGGCCTGGCGCTGGCCGTCGAAGCGCTGGCGGCTGGCGGCGTCGGCGTACGGCGCGCTGCCGCGGTTGGCCGGATTGTGCTGCCAGGTGGCCCTGTTGTTGTTGAAGTTGCTGCGGTCGATGCGCTGGTTGACGTTGATGTTGTTGTAGCGGTTGATGTCGATATCGACGTCGTTGTGGCCCCAGTCGAAGCCGCCCCACATCGAGTTGACGGCGGCCACGCCCAGGCCGAAGCTGAGCCCGGCCACCAGCGAGGTGGCGAACACCGACCCCGGCGGCGGCGGATAGTAGTAGGGAGGATAGGAGGGATAGGCCCAGGTGCCGTAGACCACGCTGGGGTTGTAGCTGGGCACGTAGACCACCTGCGGGTCGGCCGGCTCGATCACCACCACCGTCTTGTCATTGGTGGTGCTGGAAGTGACCTTCTGCTGCGGCGTGCTCTTGAGGTTGCCGGCCTTCTGGGCCTGCACGCGCAGGCGCTGGACGGAATCCATGACCGCGTCCGGCTGCGCCAGGAAGGCGTCGCCCACGGATTTCACCCATTGCGGCTGCCGGCCCATCATGTCCATGACCGAGGGAAACGCCACCAGCGATTTGACGCTGGGGTCCCAGGCCTCGCCCTCGACCGCCTTGACGGCCTGGTCGCCGGATTCGGAAGTGTGCGCGGCCGACCATTTGGCGGCCGCCGCCACGTCGTCGGGATAGGTGGCGCCCATGAGTATCTGGGACAGCAGCGAATCCGGGTACAGCGCGACCGGCGCCATGAGCTGGTCCAGTTGCGCGTTGTCCAGCTTGGTCTGCGCCACGGCGGGCAGGCAGGCCGCCAGTCCCATGCACAGCCAGCCGATGAACCATTGTTGCAATCGACGCATTTTCCGTTCTCCGTGAATCGCAAAGCATGACGCCACAAGCCAGGAGGGAACTGCCGGATATCGCGCTGACAATATATGCTCAACCGCGGCGCAGGGGAAGCCCGCCGCCTCGTCCTTAGGCGGGACTGGCCGCCCGCCCCCGGCGCGCCTATACTGGTTGCGCGGCTGTTCAGTCCCTTTCCTGAAGGAGAGGCAACATGTACAAGCACTTGCTCATCGCCGTGGACGGTTCGCTGCTGTCCGAATCGGCATTCAAGCGCGCTCTTGTTTTCGCCAAGGAAATGGGAGCCACGATCACGCTCATCCGCTCCATCCCGGAAGACCATCTGCTGATCTACCAGGCCGAGATGCTGGGCACCACGCAGAACCAGCACACCGACCAGGCGCGCAAGAACGCGCAGGCCTATCTGGACGGGCTGGAAACCGAAGCCCGCCACGCGCTGGTGCCCTGCAACGCCATCGTCACGGTCAACGACCACCCGCACCAGGCGATCGTCGAGACCGCGCAAAGCCAGGGCTGCGACCTCATCATCATGGGTTCGCACGGCCGCCACGGAATGACCGGCTTTCTGCTGGGCAGCGAAACCCAGCGCGTGCTGGCGCATACGCGGCTGCCGGTGCTGGTGTATCGGTAGCGTTTATCCCGCCGCCGCCAAGGCGTGCTGGAAGGTGAAGCTGTCGGCATACATATGATCGAGGCTGGCGCCGCGCGTGGCCAGCAGCTGCTTGGCCTGCTGGATCATTTCCGGCGCGCCGCACAGATAGATCGCGTGTTCCGACAGGTCGTCATGGTCCTCCATGACGGCCTCCTGCACGTGGCCGCGCCGTCCCTGCCAGCCGGCCCCGGCGCGCGAGAGCACCGGCACGAAATTGAACTCGTACAGGCGCGCGGCCCAGCTTTCGATCTGCTCGCGCAGATAGAGATCGGCCTCGGTGCGCATGCCCCAGTACAGCGTGACGGGCGGGCAGTCGGGGTTGTCCAGCAGCGACTCCAGGATGGCCTTGATCGGCGCGATGCCGGTGCCGGTGGCCATCATGATGAGCGGCCGCCAGTCTTCCTCGTGATAGCTGAACACGCCCAGCGGCGCCTCGATCTCGACGCGGGCGCCGGCCTGCGCCTGGCCCAGCCAATGGTCGGTGTAGCGCCCGCCCGGAATGCGGCGCACGTGGAAATCGACCAGGTTGCCCGAGGGCGCGGAAGCCATGGAGAAGCTGCGCGTCTCGCCGTCGGGCAGCAGCACGTTCATGTACTGCCCCGGCACGTACTCCAGCCCGTCCTCCGGCAGCGCCAGCGTCAGGTGGATGACGTCGTCGCAGTAGCGTTCCAGGCGGTGGATGGTGGCCGGCAGGCGGCGCGGCTCGGGAAACGACTGCCGGCTGGCGGGCACGCTGATGCACAGGTCGCCCAGCGGCCGCGCCTGGCAGGCCAGGGCATAGCCCTCGGCCGCCTCTTCGGGCGTCAGCGCCATCGGGAATTCGTCGTATGAGACCGAGCCGGACTCGAGCCGGATGCGGCAGGTGCCGCAGCCGCCGAACGTGCATTCGTGCGGCAGCTTGACCGCCGAGCGCTCGGCGGCCTGCAGTACCGATTCGCCCTCTTCGACGTGGAACGCCTCGTCCGTTTCCAGGATGTGCACGCGATATGCCATGGCCGGCCTCGACTATTTCTTGATGTCCGCCTCGACCAGCACCTTCATGCCGCGCGGCTCCAGCAGCGCGGCCAGCGCCGCCAGCGCGGCCACGCCGGCCTTGGTGTCCTGCTCGCCGTTGCCGCCGCTCAGGCCGACCCCGCCGATCACCTCGTTATCCACCACGATGGGAAAGCCGCCGACGAACACCGCGAACTTGCCGTCGAAGCTCCACTGGATGCCGAAGGCCTCGTTGCCGGGCAGCGCCGGACCGTTGGGCGGCGTATTGAAAAGGTGCGTGGAGCGCTTGTGGCCGGCGGCGGTGAAGGCCTTGTTCCAGGCGATCTGCGGACCGGTGATGCGGGCGCCGTCCATGCGCTCCAGCGCGATGGGATAGCCGCCGTCGTCGACGATGCAGATGGTTTCCAGCACGCCGATCTCTTCCGATTTGGCGATGGCGGCGCGCACCATGACGCGCGCTTCTTCCAGTTCCAGGCGATAGACCTGCTTCATGGCGATATCCTTTTTTTCCGGTTGCGTATGGGGAAAGGGAGCGCGGCCTCAGCCGGCGCGATAGACGGTCTTGATCTGCGTATAGAACTCCAGCCCCGCGCGTCCCGATTCGCGGAAGGTCGAGGTGCTGGAATGCTTGAGCCCGCCGAACGGCGCGTTGATCAGGTTGCCGGTGGTGGTCCGGTTGATCTTCACGGTGCCGGCCTGGATGTCGCGGGCGAAGCGGTGCGCGTAGCGGGCGTCGGTGGTGGCGATGGCCGCGGCCAGGCCGTATTCGGTGTCGTTGGCCTTGGCGATGGCGTCTTCATAGCCGTCGACTTCGATCAGCGCGATCACCGGGCCGAAGATTTCCTCGCGCGCGATACGCATCTGCTGCGTGACCCCGGTGAAAAGCGCCGGCGACACGAAATAGCCGCGGTCGAAGCCCTCGCCGGTCAGGCGCTCGCCGCCGTACAGGTGGGTGGCCTCCTGCTTGCCCAGCGCCACGTAGCCCAGCACGTTGTCGAGCTGCCTGGAGGTGGCCAGCGGGCCCAGGTCGAAATTGCCGTCCATGCCGTTGCCGATGGTCAGCGCCTTCATCCGGGCCAGCAGGCGCTCGGTGAATTCCTGGCGCACGCGCTTGTCCACCAGCACCCGGCTGGTGCCGGTGCAGGCCTGGCCGCTGAGCGAAAAACCGCCCTTGACCGCCAGTTCCACGGCCCGGTCCAGGTCGGCGTCGGCCAGCACGATCAGCGGATTCTTGCCGCCCAGTTCCATCTGGGTGCGCGTGGTCAGGCCGGCCATGCGATGGATCTGCTCGCCCGCGGCGGTCGAGCCGGTGAACGAAATCGCGCGGACTTCGGGCGCGGCGGTGATGGCCTCGCCCACGGCGGCGGCCGGACCGGTCAGGAAATTCAGCGCGCCGGCCGGCAGCCCGGCGTCGATCAGGGCCTCGGCCAGCCGGTAGCCGGACAGCGGCGCGTCCGACGAAGGCTTGAACACCACCGTGTTGCCGGCGATCAGCGCCGGGGCGATCTTGCGGGCCGGAATCGAGATCGGGAAATTCCACGGCGAGATCACCGTGACCACGCCCAGCGGCTCGCGCTGGCTGTAGACGACCATGTCCGGATCGTCGTTGGGATAGGTTTCGCCGGTGTAGGACTGGCCTTCCACGGCGTAGAAGCGTATGGTCTGCGCCGAACGCAGGACCTCGTCCTTGGCCAGGGACAGGCTTTTGCCCTCTTCCCGCGTCAGTTCGCGGGCGATGTCGGCGGCGCGTTCTTCCAGCAGCTGGGCCGCCTTGGTCAGGATCGCGGCGCGCTTGGAGATCGGCGTATCGCGCCAGCCGGCGAACGCGGCCTGCGCCGCCTCCACGGCCCGGCGCGCGTCGGCCGCGGCCGAGACCTGGAAGCGGCCCACCACGTCGCCGGTGTCCGCCGGATTGATGTTGGGCGCCGTCTTGCCGCTGGCGCTGGGCGTCCAGTTGCCGCCGATGTGGTTCAGGAAAGTTTGCTGCGAGAGATCATCCACGGGAGCGCTTCCTCAAGACTGTGCCGGGGAGCCGCCGGACGGCGGCGGGTTGGCTTTCTGAACATTGTATACTTTAATCTATATGGGGCGATACGTGAAAACCCCTGGTCGCCCCGCGCGGATCAGCGCCAGATCAGCACCGCGCAGATCGTCGAGGTGAACAACGCCAGCAACACCGGCAACAGCAGCGCGCGCACCAGCGACAGCACATTGACCCGCGCGAAGCCCGCCACCGCGATCAGCGACGACCAGGCGATCAGCGTGCCGCCCCCGGTCCAGACCGCGCCCATCTGCCCCACCGCGGCCAGCGTGGCGGGGTCCACCCCCACCACCGGGCCCAGGGCGCCGGACAGCGTGCCGGTCAGCGGCAGGCCGGCGAAGCCCGAGCCGTCGATGCCGGTGATCATGCCCACCAGCAGCACGCCGAAGGCCACCAGGAAATGGTTTTCCGGAATCAGGTGCTGGCCGGCGGAAATCACCTCGAACAGCAGTCCCGGCGCCTGGGCCTGGGGCACGCCCAGGATCTGCGCGGCGGTCTCGTTGGCGCCCACGAAGAAGAACCCCGCGATCGGCAGCACCGAGCCCATGGCCTTGAAGGCGAACACGAAGCCGTCGGTGACGTGCTCCGGACAGACGTCCAGCATCCGGCGCGGGCCTTCGGCCGCCAGCGTGACCAGCATCATCACGACCACGGCCACCCCGCCCACCAGGGCCGCCGCATCGCCGCCGCGCAGCGCCGGCAAGGACGGAAACAGGCGCGGCAGCACCATCACGGCGATCACGCCCAGGAACGCCAGCGGCGTGACCACCGCGAAGGTCTTGGACCAGCGCACCCGGCGGCGCTCTTCGTCGCTAAGGGCCGGTCCGCGCGGCAGGGCCGGGTCGGCGCCCATGGTGCCGCGCGCCAGCTCGGCCTTGTCGAACGAGCCCGAATGCTCGATCTCCGCCAGGCTGCCGTCCTGCGCGCGCGCCTGCCAGGCCGTCAGCAGCGCGGCGTCGGCGGGAACGATGTGCTTGCGCACCAGCAGATAGGCGGCGGTCAGCGCCACCGCGCCGGTGATCAGCGACAGCACCAGCGCGCGGTCGGCCACGACGGCGGCGCTGACCGCCGCGCCGGCGGCCTTGGCGCTGATGCTGGGCGCCACCCCGATCACGTAGTCCGACGACAGGGCCATGCCCTGCCCGGCGATGGCGATGGCCATGGCGCCGGCCAGCGGCGGCAGGCCGGCGGCGATGGCCGCCGGCAGCAGGATGGCCGAGACCAGCGGCACCGCGGGCGTGGGCCAGAAGAACAGCGAGATCACATAAGTACAGAGCGCGATGATGAGGAAGGAGGAATGCCCGCCCCGCATCACGCGCCGGAACGGCTGCACCATGCGCACGTCGGCCTGCAGCGTCTTGAGCGCATTGAGCAGCGCCGTCATGAAGGTGATCACCAGGAAAATATTGAACAGCTCCTTGGCGGCCACGAAGCTGGCCGAGAAGATGCCTATCAGTGCGCTGACCGGGCTGCCGGTGATGGCGAGCACGACCAGAAAAGTACCGATGACCGAGGGCACCACCACATTGGCCCGCAGGATCATCGTCAGGATGATGGCGGCCACGCTGAATAGGTACATCCAATGAGCGGCATTGAGCGCGACGTCCGGTTGCATTGCTTTTCCCCTTGTATGCATGACTGTCGGTTGAGCAGCAACGGTATACTATATTTCACCTTGATCTATATCAATCAAAATATGTAGGACCTGGGAAAAGCGATAATTCTTAAAAATCGTTGAATATCAAGCAGAAACCAAGGGATTACCCTGGATTTCCGTCCTGGACGGAAAATTCTGCCGAATCACAGATAGACTATCGTATACATAAATACCCCATCCCCGGCATGAGCCCCTCCCTGCCCTATCCCGACCTTCTGCAGTACGCCACCATGGCCGTCGTCGTATTCGGCGCCGCGATCGCGCAGGGCGTGGGCGGCGTGGGCTTCGCCATGTTCGCCGCCCCCGTGGCGGCCATGTTCTTCCCCCAGCTCGCCCCCGGTCCGCTGCTGACCCTGGGCGGCTTCATCTCGCTGCTGACCGCGCTGCGCGAACGCGCGGCCATCGACTGGCCCTCGGTTTCCTATGCCCTGGCCGGGCGGGCGGTGGGCACGCTGATCGCCGTCTACGCCATGACGCGCTTCGCCCCGCAGGCGCTGGGGGTGCTGTTCGCCGTGCTGATCCTGGCCGCCGTGGCGCTCAGCGCCGCCGGCCTGCGCTTCAGCGCGACCCCGCGGCGCGTCTCCGGCGCGGGCGTCGCCTCGGGGCTGATGGGCACCATGACTTCGGTCGGCGCGCCGCCGCTGGCCATCGTCATGCAGCACGCGGCGCCGCCGCGCCTGCGCGCCACGCTGGGCATGGTGCTGTTCCTGGGATCGCTGTTTTCGCTGGCCATGCTGGCGCTGGCCAAGCGCTATACGGGTTACCACGCCGGGCTGGCGCTCAGCCTGGCGCCGTTTCTGCTGGCCGGGTTTGCGGTCTCCAACCGGCTGCGCAACCGGCTGCCGCCGCGCGCGGTGCGCGGCGTGCTGCTGGCGGTGTGCGCCATCGGCGCGCTGGGGGTGCTGGTAAAGGCCTTCTGGGGCGGCTGAGGGCCTGTCGCCCGTCACGTCCGGTAATACAATGGAGACTGTATCCATTACGCAAAACCTGCTCGCCATGACCACTACTCCCGCCACGCAGCATTCCGCTTCGCTGAAGATCGGCGAGCAGCACCCGCAATTGTTCGCCGTCATCCGCGACAAACTGCGCGAACGCATCCTGAGCGGCGAATTCACGCCGGGCGACCGCCTGGTCGAAGGACGCCTGTCCGAGGAAATGGGCGTTTCGCGCATCCCGGTGCGCGAGGCGCTGCGCGCGCTGGCCGCCGAAGGCCTGGTCACCATCGAACCGCGCCGCGGCGCGTCCGTGTCGGTGCTGTCCGACGCCGTCGCCTACGACATGGTGGAAGTGCGCGCCACGCTGGAAGGGCTGAACGCCAAGCTGGCGGCCCAGCGCCGCGACGAAAAAACCGTCGAGCGCCTGCAGGCCTTTCTGCGCGAAGGCACCGAGGCCGCGCGCAGCGAGCAGCTGGACAAGTTCCTGGCGCTGAATTCGCAGTTCCACGAAATGCTGGCCACCATCGGCGGCAACGTGGTGCTGACCGACCTGATGCGCTCGCTGCGCGACCGCACGGCGCTGCTGTTCGCGCCCAGCAACATGCTGCGCGCCAAGCAGAACTGGGACGAGCACTCGCAGATCCTGAACGCCGTCATCGCCGGCAACGGCGACCTGGCCGCCCTGCTGGCCAGCCAGCACGTGCACAACGCCGCCCGCGCCTACACCGAAGCGCAGCAGGCCCAGCACGCCTCGGTGGCGTAGGCCGGGCCTCGGGGGTTCGTTCAGGCCTGCGCCTGCACCGGGTCGGCGGGCGCGCCCACCACCACGCCCTTGCCGTTCTGGATCACCCAGGACACCTTGATGTCGCCGTTGACGAAGGTCTGGCAGGCCATGCGGTAGCCGGCCTCGAAATCCTCCGGCCGCAGGTGCTTGCGCTCCTTGGGCTTGATGGCGTCGGTATTTTCCAGGCCCTCTTCTATCCGGCACTTGCAGGTGCCGCACAGCCCGCCCCCGCACTTGAACGGGATGCCGCCTTTTTCCTTGAGCGACACCCGCAGCAGGTTGCTGTTCTCGGGCGCCGTGGCGACCTTGCCGCCATTGGAAATGAATGTGATCTGGACCATGGGTTTCATTGCTCCGCAGGGACGGCGCCGCTACGCAGCGTCAGGGTCGATTGCATGCTGCCGAAGCGCGTGAGGTGCGACAGCTCCTTGCGCGCCGCTTCCACCGACGCAAATTTTTCGAGGAACTTGGAAGGCACGCGGTTGACCACGTACGGCGGGGTCTCTTCGGTCACGGTCAGCCGGGTCTCGCCGCGCAGCCGCGCGATGCGGTACTCGGCCAGCGCGCGGCCGTAGAACCGGTAGTCGTAGGTTTCGATGATCTCCACGTCCTCGCCGGCCTCGGTGCGGAACACGCCGGGCTTGGAGGTCAGGATGACATATGCCGGTTCCATCGCCGCTACGCCTCCACGTCCTGGGTCAGCTCGATGTCGCTGTTGAGCCAGAGCTGGCAGGCCAGCCGGTAGCCCTGCTCGACGCGCTCACCGAGCTGCTTTTTTTCCTTCCAGTTCACCGGCGGCAGCTGCTCGGCCCCGGCCAGCACGCGGCAGGCGCACTTGGCGCACTTGCCCATGCCGCATTCGTAGCGCAGATGCGGATACGGAAACTGCTTGATGCCGGCCCGCACCACCAGGTTGGTGTTTTCCTTCACCACCTCGGTGTAGGTCTGGCCGCCTTTATGAAACACGACTGTAGGCATGGTGCTCTGATCCCCTGCGCTCTTCTCTCGCCGTCCGGCGCGAAGCCGGACGGCCTGCGTTGCTGTCTCAGGCGGCCAGGCCCAGTTCGGGCAGGGCGATGTCGTTCTGCACGTAGTCCGTGTAGAGCGCCGTGGTGTAGAGCAGCCGCATCTGCGCGCCGATCTCGCAGATCTTCAGGCAGCGCTGCTGCAGCTCCACCGTGTTGGCGTGCTCCAGCACGATCTGGTAGCCGCGCTCGCCGTGGATTTCGTCGGACACGATGTGCAGGTCGAAGAACTCCACTTCCTCGTCGGTGAAGCCGTATTTCTCGCGCAGCGTCGGCGTCTGCTTGCGGTAGATGGAGGGCACCTGCGATTCGAGGCCGACCACCAGCCCGGCCACCGCCACGATGGGGTCTTCGCGCATGGCCACGGCGTAGCACCAGCTTTGCAGCGCGCGGGTGGTGGGCGACATGTTGTCGGGGTCGACCACGCGCTCGCGGGTGGTGCCGCAGGCCTCGGCGAAACGGATCAGCAGGTCCGTGTGGCGGTCTCCGCCGATTTCCTCTTCATACATATTGGCCAGCAGGAAGTCCTTGGCTTCGGTGTACGAGTCCGGCGTGCGCGCGTACAGATAGCCCAGGTAGTCGGCGAACGGCCCCACGTAGTGGTAGTGGTTCTCGGCCCAGCGCTGCAGATGCTGGCGGCTGAGCTTGCCCTCGGCCCAGGCGATAGAAAACGGCGAGGCGTTGGCGCTCTTGCCCTTGATCGCGTTTTCCAACGCGGTGCGGAATTCATCTCGGTTCATCAGTTCAGCCATGGCGCGCTCCAAGGTCCAGTAGGGAGGATTCCAGGCCGGTCTGGCCTGGGCATGATGAACATTGTATACCGTCTACTATTTTGAGGGCCTAGGGCAATCCCGAGGTTCACCAGGGATAAACAGGGACAGCCTTATTTAAATCAAGCACTTGGGCGCTTGGCGGGGCTGGCGCATCGGGGTCGATGCTGGTACACTGAATACACTTTCAATGCAATACGGAAATACCATGAACACCCGCCATCCTCTGGGAGACGCCCCCATCGGCCAGCAGCTGCTGAGCCACTACGCCCGCCGCGACGCCGTGCGCCATGCCACGCCCCTGTTGCCCTCGTCCTGGGCCGAATGCTTCGCGCCGTTTCGCAACGCCCGCCTGCAGCCGCTGCGCGAAACCGCAAGCCGGCGCGACGGTTCCGCCCGCGGCGACGCGACGGTCTGCCAGGCCGGCTGATCCGTCTTCCCGCAGCCCACGCACAGAGCCCCCTTGCTGGGGGCTTTTTGTTTGGCGGGCCGTCCGAGCGGAAATCCCGGATTTTGAAACGGGCGATGCAACAATTAACGCACTTGTCAGCCCGCCGGGCGTAGTCTCATCCCTGTACGCCGCCGCGCAGGGCGTCCAATAAGAAAGAGGAGACCAGAAGATGAGCACATTCGATCCGAATGCGCGCCGGCGCTTTCTGCGCCAGGCCTGTACTTTGGGCGCCAGCAGCACGCTGGCCGGCCATACGCTGACCAGCCTGGCGGCGCCCGCCACCGTCACGCTGCCCTTCGCCAACGGCGAGCGCGACTTGATCGCCTACCCGCAAAAGCGCCCCCTGATCCGCCAGACCTCGCGTCCGCCGCAACTGGAAACGCCGTTCTCCGTCTTCGACGAGAACCTCCTCACGCCCAACGATGCGTTCTTCGTGCGCTACCACCTGGGCAACATCCCGACCACGATCGACCTGAACACCTACCGCATCAAGGTCAGCGGGCTGGTGGACAAGCCGCTGGAGCTGTCGCTGTCCGACCTGAAGCAGCACTTCGGCAAGCCGGTGGAGCTGGTGGCCGTGACCCAGTGCTCGGGCAACAGCCGCGGCTTTTTCTCGCCGCGGGTCGGCGGCGGGCAGTCGGGCAACGGCGCCATGGGCAACGCTCGCTGGCTGGGCATCCCGCTCAAGCGCGTGCTCGAAAAAGCCGGCATCCGCGCCGAAGCGCGCCAGGTCACGTTCGAGGGCATGGACCGCCCGGTGCTGCCCGGCACGCCGGAATTCGTGAAGGCGCTGGACACCGCCCATGCGATGGACGGCGAGGTCATGCTGGCCTACTCCATGAACGGCGCCGACCTGCCCATGCTCAACGGCTACCCGGTGCGGCTGGTGGTGCCGGGGTATTACGGCACCTACTGGGTCAAGCACCTGGCCGACATCAAGGTGCTGGACAAAGAGTTCGACGGCTTCTGGATGCAGAAGGCCTACCGCATTCCCGACAACGATTGCGCCTGCACGCCGCCGGGCAAGGCGCCGGAGAAAACGCGGCCCATCGGCCGCTACAACGTGCGCAGCTTCATCACCAGCCTGTCCGAAGGCGCGCGCGTCGCCCGCGGCAAGCGCGTGCAGGTGCGCGGCATCGCCTTCGACGGCGGCAAAGGCATCCGCGAGGTGCAGTTCTCGTCCGACGGCGGCAAGACCTGGCGCGCCGCCACGCTGGGCAAGGACCTGGGCCGCTATTCGTTCCGCGAATGGCATGCCGACTTCACGCCCGAGGCCGCCGGCGACTACGAGCTGAAGGTGCGCGCCACCAACATGGCCGGCGACACGCAGCCGCTGGAGGCGCTGTGGAACCCGGCCGGCTACATGCGCAACGTGGTCGAAACCGTACGCGTCAGCGCCGCCTGAGGAGCCCGCCATGATCCGCCAATTCCGTCGTTGCGCGCCGGCGCTTGCGCTGGCCGCCGCCTGCCTGGCCCCTGCCGCCCAGGCCCTGGAAATCAAGCTGCCCCAGGAAACCGCCAAGCTGCATCCCGGCACCGGCGCCGGCGCCCAGGCCGCGTCGCTGTGCCTGATGTGCCATTCCGTGGACTACGTGTCCTCGCAGCCGCCCATGCCGCTGGGCTTCTGGGAGGCCGAGGTCAAGAAGATGGTGGGCACCTACGGCGCCCCGATACCGCCCGACCAGGTGCCGTTGATCGTGGAGTACCTGAACCAGGCTTATCCGCCCGCGGCGGCCAAACCTTGAGGGACGGGCGGGCCGGCCCACCTGCCATCCGCTTCGGCGTACCATTACCCGACCCGGACCGCTCGCCGGGGCGCCCTGAAGGCGCCCCGCCCCCATTCCCATGCTGCAACCCGTTTCAGCCACGAACGATCTGCCCGCTGACGCGCCGCCCGCGCCCGTACTGAAAGTCAGCACGCTTTCCCCCTTCGCCTTTCCGGCGTTCCGCATCATCTGGATCGCCAACCTCTTCGCCAACCTGGGCACCTGGGCGCAGTCCGTCGCCGCGGCCTGGATCATCACCACCGAGCAGAGCAGCCCGCTGATGGTGGCGATGATCCAGGTGGCCGCCGCCTTTCCGCTGGTGGCGCTGTCCATCGTGACCGGCGTGCTGGCCGACAACTACGACCGGCGCAAGGTCATGCTGGCCGGCATGCTGCTGGAGCTGGCCGGCGGCGTGTTCATCACCGTGCTGGCCTTCGCCGGGCTGCTGCATCCCATCACCCTGATCGCGTCGGTCTTCTGCATCGCCATCGGCAGCGCCATCATCACCCCGGCCTGGCAGGCCGCCGTGGGCGAACAGGTGCCGCGCGCCCACGTCGGCAGCGCCGTGCTGCTCAACAGCGTCAACTTCAACGTGGCGCGCGCGGTCGGACCCGCCGTGGGCGGGCTGCTGCTGGGCGCGCTGGGCGCGCCCTGGGTGTTCCTGCTGAACTGCTTCTGTTTCGGCGGGCTGATCTGGGCGATCTGGCGCTGGAAGCGCGACCTGCCCGAACGCCGGCTGCCGCCCGAGGGCATCTTCGAAGGCGTGGTGGCGGCGCTGCGCTATACCCAGCACTCCACCGTGACCCGGGTGGTGATGCTGCGCTCGTTCGCGTTCGGCCTGTCGGCCAGCGCGCTGTGGGCGCTGCTGCCGCTGCTGGCGCACGAACACGAGGGCGGCAGCGCGCTGCTGTACGGCTACATGCTGGGCGCGCTGGGGCTGGGCGCCATTCTCGGCAGCGCCGTGGTGCGGCGCATCCAGGCGGCCTGGGGCGCCAGCGGCCTGGTCAGCGTCGCCGCCGGGCTGCTGGCCGCCTGCCTGCTGGCGCTGGGGCTGGCCGATACGCTGTGGATCGCGTTTCCGGCCCTGCTGCTGTCGGGCAGCTGCTGGATCGGCGTGCTGGCCACCTACAACACCACCGTGCAGATGCTGGTGCCCGACTGGGTCAAGGCGCGCGCGCTGGCGCTGTACCAGACGGCCATCTTCGGCGGGCTGGCTGCGGGCTCGTTCATGTGGGGCCACTTCGCCGAGACCATGGGCGTCTCGGGCGCGCTGGCGGCCGCCGGCATCATGCTGGGCATCACCGTGGCGCTGCTGTACCGGTCGCGCCTGCCCGAGCAGGTCGACGCCCAGACGCTGGTGCGCGCCGACAATACCGAGCCGGCGCTGGCCGCGGCCGGCTTCAACACCCAGCACGGCGCCGTGCTGGTCACGGTTGAATACCAGATCCCGCGCGAGCGGCTGTCGGAGCTGATCCAGGCCGCGCGCCCCTTGCGCCTCATGCGGCTGCGCAACGGCGCGCAGCAATGGCAGCTGTTTCGCGACCTGGAGCGCGACGGCGTCTGGCGCGAGGCGTTCCTGGTGGAAAGCTGGATGCAGTACCTGCGCATGACCGACCGCATGACGCTGGCCGACAAGATGGTGCTGGACAAGGTGCGCGCGCTGCACGCCGGCGACAAGCCGCCGGTGGTGTCGCGCAGCATCAGCTATCTGGCCATGAACGAGGCGCAGGGCTTCTCGCTGCGCCGCGACCCCGAATCCCTGTAGCCGGCACATGCTCACCTTCTCTCGCAACACCGTCTATCCCGCCGGCGTCGGCCTGCCTGCCTCGGAGCGCCTGGGCGCGCTGCTGGCCGTCATGCTGGCGCTGTGCATGACCAGCCTGGACACCGTCATCTCCAACACCGCGCTGCCCACCATCGCCCGCGACCTGGGCGCCAGCGACGCGGCCTCCATCTGGGTGGTCAGCGGCTATCAGCTGGCCATGGTGGCGGGCCTGCTGCCCGCCGCGGCGCTGGGCGAGATCCTGGGCCACCGCCGCGTCTTCATGGTGGGCCTGGCGGTCTACACGCTGACCGCGCTGACCAGCGGGCTGGCGCCGTCGCTGCCAGCCCTGGTGGCCTCGCGCGTGCTGCAGGGCCTGGGCGCGGCCGGCGTGATGAGCGTCAATGGCGCGCTGCTGCGCTTCATCTATCCCTCGCACCTGCTGGGCCGCGGCCTGGGCCTGAACGCCATGGTGGTGGGCCTGTCCTTCGCGGCCGGCCCCACGGTGGCCTCGGCCATCCTGCTGCTGGGCTCCTGGCACTGGCTATTCCTGATCAGCGTGCCCGTCGGCATCCTGTGCACGGTGCTGGGCCTGCGCGGCCTGCCGGGCACCACCCGCGCGCGCCACGGCTTCGACGGCCTGGCCGCGCTCTTGTGCGCGCTGACGCTCGGCCTGTTCGTGCTGGGCGTCAATGAACTGGCGCAAGGCGCAGCGCCCGCGCGGGTGGCGCTGGAATGGGGCGTCTCGGCCGCCAGCCTGGCCCTGCTGATGTGGCGGCAGGCGGGCCACCCCGCCCCCATCCTGGCCGTGGACCTGCTGCGCCGGCCGCTGTTCGCGCTGTCGGCCGCCACCGCCGTCTGCGCCTTCGCGGCCCAGGCGCTGGCCTTCGTGTCCCTGCCCTTCCTGCTGCAGACCACGCTGGGCTACACCCAGGTGGAGACGGGTTTCCTGATCACGCCCTGGCCGGTGGTGGTGGCCCTGATGGCGCCCATCGCCGGGCGGCTGTCCGACCGCTATCCCGCCGGCGTGCTGGGCGGCGTGGGGCTGGCGCTGATGGCGCCGGGCCTGGCGCTGCTGGCCCTGATGCCGCCCGACCCGCCAGTGTGGGACATCGCCTGGCGCATGGCCTTGTGCGGCGCCGGATTCGGCTTCTTCCAGTCGCCCAACCTGCGCGCCATCATGATGTCGGCGCCGGCGTCGCGGGCCGGCGGCGCCAGCGGCATGATCGGCACCGTGCGCCTGCTGGGCCAGGCCTCGGGCGCGGCGCTGGTGGCGGCCTGTTTCAATATCTCGGGCGCGCGGGGCGCCGTCATCGCGCTCTGGCTGGGCGCCTTGTGCGCCGCGCTGGCCAGCATCGCCAGCTTCTCGCGGCTGCGGTTCAGCGCGCCGGACCTCGATGCCGAATCCGCGCCAAAACACGCTAACTCGCAATAATGTTTCGCGATCTTGCTGCTATTTGCGCATTAAATCGACACATACGTAAATTATGAAACAGCGCCTAAATATCTGATGACGCCTTGCCGTTGCCGGGTCAGCAGCCTCCTTGCCGTACCTGGGAACGACACATGAAAAGGTTTCTGAGAGATATCACGATCCGCCGCATGATCCTGAGCGCCCTGCTCGCGATCAGCGTCCTGCTTGCCGGCCTGTCGGCCATCAGCATCAACGGACTGCGCCACGCCGGACAGGCGCTGGGCGCCAGCAACGCGCTCCTGCAGGAAGTCACGGCGCTGTCCCGCATCAACGACCGCATCGCGGCCGCGCGGCTGGGCCTGGCCCATCAGCTGCAGGACCTGGGCGAAGGCGGGTCCGCCCACGCCGACGAAGACGCGCGCCTGGTCGACGCCGCGCTCGGCGAAGCCGGCAGGCAGCAGGCGGCGTTCATGGATCAGGCCAGGACAGACACGCCCGCCGCCCTGCTGACCGCGCTGCAAGCCGGCTACGAAGCCGTGGTCGGCCGCGCCCTCGCCGCGCAACGCCAGCAGCTGGCCGCCGGCGACGTCGCGCAGGCCCGCCGCCAGGCCGACGGCGACGTGGCCGCGGCCAGCCGGGCCTATGCCGAGAGCATCGAAACCTATGGCGCCTACGCCAGGGAGCACGAGGCGCAACTGCTGCAGGAAGCCGCGGCCAGGCGCCAGATGGCCTATACCGGCATGGGCGCGGTGCTGGGCGTCTGTCTGCTGCTGCTCGTGCTCGGCGACCGTTATGTGGTGGCCTTTGTCAAGCGGCCGCTGGAAGACATCCGGGCGCACTTCCGCCGCATCGCCGACGGCGACCTGACCGCCCCCATACCGCTGTTCGGCGGCAATTGCGTGGGCCAGATCATTCCGTACATCCGCGACATGCAGGACAGCCTGGCGCGCACCGTGCGCGCGGTGCGCGACGGCGTGGTCGAAATCAATACGGGCTCCAGCGAAATCGCCGCCGGCAACCAGCACCTGTCCAGCCGCACCGAACAGCAGGCGGCCTCGCTGGAGCAGACCGCCGCCAGCATGGAGCAGCTGCTGTCCACCGTCACCAGCAACGCCGACAACGCGCAGCAGGCCAACAGCATGGCCGCCGAGGCCAGCGCGGTGGTCGGGCGCGGCGCGGAGGCGGTGCGGCAGGCGGTGGCGACCATGCGCGAGATCTCCCAGGACGCCGGGCGCATCGAGGACATCGTCGGCGTCATCGACGGCATCGCGTTCCAGACCAACATCCTGGCGCTGAACGCGGCGGTGGAGGCGGCGCGCGCGGGCGCGGAGGGCAAGGGCTTCGCGGTGGTCGCGGCCGAAGTCCGCTCGCTGGCGCAGCGCAGCGCGGGCGCGGCCAAAGAAATCAAGCAGCTGCTCGACGCCTCCGGCGCCACGGTGCAGGCCGGCTCGGCCCAGGTGGAAACGGCGGGCCGCACGATGGAAGACATCCTGCGGACCATCGAACGCCTGACCGTGCTGGTCAGCGACATCGCCGGCGCCTCGCATGAACAGGCGGCCGGCATCGGCCAGGTGAACACCGCGCTGACGCAGATGGACCACGTGACGCAGCAGAACGCGGCGCTGGTCGAACAGGCGGCCGCCGCCGCAGCCTCGCTGGAGGCCCAGGCGCAACGCCTGCAAAGCGCGGTAAGCGCGTTCCGGCTGCCCGTGCAGGTCCCGGCCGCCGGCCAGGCCTACGCGGCGCTGGCGGCCTGAGCCACGTCCACCTCGCGGGCGTGGCGGACGATGCGCTTGGGCAGGTCGCCGCCGATCCAGTAGGCCAGCTCGGCCGGATGCGACACCTCCCAGGCGACGAAGTCCGCCATCTTGCCGGCCTGGAGCGCGCCATGCGTGTCCTGCAGGCCCAGCGCCCTGGCGGCGTGCACGGTGGCGCCGGCCAGCGCCTCCTCGGGCGTCAGGCGGAACAGGGTGCAGGCCATGCTCAGCATCAGCCGCAGCGACAGCGCGGGCGAGGTGCCGGGGTTCAGGTCGCTGGAGATCGCGATGGGCACGCCGTGGCGGCGCAGCAGATCAACCGGCGGCGCCTGCGTTTCCCGCAGCGCATAGAACGCGCCGGGCAGCAGCACCGCCACGGTGCCGGCCTGCGCCATCGCCAGCACGTCGCTCTCGGTCAGGTATTCCAGATGGTCGGCCGACAACGCGCCATAGCGCGCCGCCAGCGCGGCGCCATGCAGCGACGACAGCTGCTCGGCATGCAGCTTGACCGGCAGGCCATGGTCGCGCGCGGCCCGGAATACCCGTTCGACCTGCGCCGGCGAAAAAGCCAGGTGCTCGCAGAACGCGTCCACCGCGTCGGCCAGCCCTTCGGCCGCCAGCGCCGGCAGCATGCGGCGCGACACCTCGTCGATGTAATCGTCGGCGCGCCCGGCGTATTCGGGCGGCAGCGCATGCGCGGCCAGCAGCGTGGCGCGCACGGTGAGCGGCAGGGCCTGCCCCAGGCGCCGCGCGACCCTGAGCATCTTGCGCTCGTTGGGCAGGTCCAGCCCGTATCCCGATTTGATTTCCAGCGTGGTCACGCCGTCGCGCAGCAGCTGCAGCGCGCGCCGGCGCGCGCCGGCATACAGTTCGTCCTCGCTGGCCGCGCGCGTGGCGCGCACGGTGCTGGCGATGCCGCCGCCCTGCGCGGCGATGCTGGCGTAGTCCACGCCCTGCAGGCGCTGCTCGAATTCGCGGCTGCGGTCGCCGCCGAACACCAGATGCGTATGGCAGTCGATCAGCCCGGGCGTGACCCAGGCGCCGCGCAGATCGTGGACCGCGGCGCCTTCGGCCGGCGGCAGCGCGGCCTCGGGGCCGATCCATTCGATGCGTTCGCCGCGGGTCACGATGGCGGCGCGCTCGATCGCGCAATAGCTGCCGTCCGCCATCGTCGCCGCGTGGCAGTTGCGCCAGACCTGTCTCATCGCGTCCTCCTCTGTCATGCCTGCGCGCATACGCTGGGCAGCAGCCCGGCCGGCATCAGCGCCGTCAGGCCGCGCGCCGCGATGAGTTCGCTGGCCGCGGCGATGTCGGGCGCGAAAAAGCGGTCGCGCTCGTAGTGGGCGACGCGCCCGCGCAGCAAGGCGCGGGCCTGCTCCAGCCGTGGTGACGTCTTCAGGCCCGCGCGGAAATCCAGGCCCTGGCAGGCGCCCAGCCATTCGATCGCCAGGATGTCGCGCACGTTCTCGGCCATGGGCCACAGGCGCTTGCCGGCGTTGGGCGCCATCGAGACATGGTCCTCCTGGTTGGCGGAGGTGGGCAGGCTGTCGACGCTGGCCGGATGCGCCAATGCCTTGTTGTCGCTGGCCAGCGCGGCCGCCGTCACCTGGGCGATCATGAAGCCCGAATTGACGCCGCCGTTGCTCACCAGGAAAGGCGGCAGCTGCGACATGTGCATGTCCATCATCAGCGAAATGCGGCGCTCCGACAGCGCGCCGATCTCGGCCAGCGCCAGCGCCAGATTGTCGGCCGCCAGCGCCACCGGCTCGGCGTGAAAATTGCCGCCCGATATCACCTCGTCGTCTTGCGCGAACACCAGCGGGTTGTCCGACACCGCGTTGGCTTCGATCTCCAGCACCTGCGCCACCTGCCGTATCTGCGTCAGGCAGGCGCCCATGACCTGCGGCTGGCAGCGCAGCGAATAAGGGTCCTGCACCTTGCCGCAATTGGCGTGCGAATGGCCCACCTCGCTGTCCTCGGTCAGCAGCTCGCGGTAGACGGCGGCCACGTCGATCTGGCCGGGCTGGCCGCGCGCGTCGTGGATGCGGGCGTCGAACGGCGCGCGCGAGCCCAGCATGGCCTCCACGCTGAGGCTGCCGCAGACCAGCGCCGCGGCCAGCAGGTCTTCGGCCTCGAACAGGCCGCGCAAGGCGTACGCCGTCGACACCTGCGTGCCGTTGAGCAGCGCCAGCCCCTCCTTGGCCGCCAGCGTCAGGGGCTCCAGCCCGGCGCGGGCCAGGGCCTGGCGCGCCGGCAGCCACGCGCCGTCGCAGCGCGCCTTGCTCTCGCCCAGCAGCAGCAGCGACATATGCGCCAGCGGCGCCAGGTCGCCCGAGGCGCCCACCGAGCCCTTGAGCGGAATATGCGGATAGACGCCGGCGTTGACCAGCGCGATCAGATGGTCGATCACCTTGCGCCGGATGCCGGAATAGCCCCGCGCCAGGCTGTTGATCTTCAGCACCATGATGAGCCGCACCATGGCGTCGTCCAGCGCCTCGCCCACGCCGGCCGCATGCGACAGCACCAGCGAACGCTGCAAGGCCTCCAGGTCGTGGGGCGCGATGCGGGTGCTGGCCAGCAGGCCGAAACCGGTGTTGATGCCGTAGGCCGTGCGCCCCTGCGCCACGATGCGCTCGACGCAGGCGACGCTGGCCTCGATGGGCGCGTCGGCCTCGGGATGCAGCGCCACGCGCACCGGCTCCTGGTAGACGCGCCGCAGATCCGCAAGCGTCAGGCAGCCGGGGGGGATTTGCAGGTCCATGCATGAACTCCTGGCGTCGTGGGGATGACTATGATTGTATATACAAGCTGGGTAGATGTCGTGGTGCGCTGCAAGATGGGTTACGCGCGTTCGACAGTCGCGTTCTTGTGATGATGGCGGCGCGCTGCACCCATCCTACGGGATATGACGAATGCCGTAGGATGGGTGCAGCGCGAGCGTCCTTGAGCAAGAACTCAAATATCCAGCGCGCGTAACCCATCTGCCCCCAGACACTCAGGTCGTGAACTTCCCTTCCAGCCGATGGCGCGACCCCGGATGGATCAGCCGCGCCAGGGTCACGGGGCGCTCGCCCGACCAGGTGCGGCGGCGGATCAGCAGGCAGGGTTCGCCGCGCTCGATCTGCAGCAGCTGGCATTCGCGCGGCCGCGCCAGGATGGCCTCGACGATGTGCTCGCCTTCGGTCAGCGGCGCCACGCGGGTCAGGTATTCATAGGGCGTGCTCTGCGTGAAATCCTGCTGCAGGTAGCCGGGCGCGAGCTTGACGCTGACGTAGCGGTCCTCCAGCTGGATCGGCAGGTCGTCCTCGTAGTGCACGATGATGGAATGGAACACCGGCTGTCCCGGACGGATGTCCAGCGCCAGCGCCTGCTCGCCCTCGGCCGGCTCTTCGGCCAGGCGCAGCACCCGGCTGTGGTGCCGGTGGTTGCGGGCGGCGATCTCGTCGGCGATGTTGTTGACCGCGAACAGCGCCGAGCGCGCCTTCGGCTGGGCCACGAAAGTCCCCACGCCCTGCATGCGCACCAGCAGGCCTTCCGCGGTCAATTCGCGCAGCGCCCGGTTGATGGTCATGCGGCTGTAGCCCAGTTCGTCCACCAGCTCGGCCTCCGACGGCACGCGGTGATGGGCCGGCCATGCGCCGCTGCGGATCTGCTGCGCGATCATCTGCTTGACCTGGGCGTAGAGCGGCGCGGGCGGGGCGTCGGCCTGCGCCGGCAGGCTGGGGGGAAAGGAGGCCAAGAGTCGTCCTGTGCGGTTGTTCTGCGGATGGGAATAAAGTATAGACAGGTATAGATGAAATGCCGCCTGCCTGGACGCAGGCGCGCGCCTTGCGTATACTCCCCCCCTGTATTTATCGGAGCCCGCCGTGCCCCATTCCCCGGAAGAAAAGAAACGCGTCGTGACCCGCCTGCGCCGTATCCAGGGGCAGGCGCTGGCGCTCGAGCGCGCCGTCAACGAAGGCACGGAATGCGGCGCGCTGCTGCAGCAGCTGGCCGCCCTGCGCGGCGCCGCCACCGGCCTGATGGCCGAGGTGCTGGAGAGCCACCTCCGGGAAACCTTCCTGCAGTCCGCCCAGGGCGGCCCGCGCCAGGCCCAGGCCGAACCCGAAGCGGAAATCGACCTGTTGATGCGGCTCGTCCGTTCGTATTTGAAATAACGCCGCCAGGCACTCGTGGAGCAAACTATGAAATCACGCGCAGCAGTCGCATTCGGACCCGGCAAGCCGCTGGAAATCGTTGAAATCGACGTCGCGCCCCCGCAGCGCGGCGAGGTGCTGGTGCAGATCACCCACACCGGCGTCTGCCATACCGACGCCTTCACGCTCAGCGGCGACGACCCCGAGGGCCTGTTTCCGGCGGTGCTGGGCCATGAAGGCGCCGGCGTCGTGGTCGAGGTGGGCGAAGGCGTCACCTCGCTCAAGCCCGGCGACCACGTCATCCCGCTCTACACGGCCGAATGCCGCGAGTGCAAGTTCTGCCTGTCGGGCAAGACCAATCTGTGCCAGAAGGTGCGCGCCACCCAGGGCAAGGGCGTGATGCCCGACGGCACCTCGCGCTTCAGCTACGAAGGCAAGCCGCTGTACCACTACATGGGCTGCTCGACCTTCAGCGAATACACCGTGGTCAACGAGATCTCGCTGGCCAAGATCAACCCGGCCGCCCCGCACGAAAAGGTGTGCCTGCTGGGCTGCGGCGTCACCACCGGCCTGGGCGCCGTGCACAACACCGCCAAGGTCAAGGAAGGCGACACCGTGGCCGTGTTCGGCCTGGGCGGCATCGGCCTGGCCGTGATCCAGGGCGCGGTGCAGGCCAAGGCCGGGCGCATCATCGCCGTCGACACCAACCCGAACAAGTTCATCCTGGCCAGCGCCATGGGCGCGACCGACTGCGTCAACCCCAAGGACCACGACAAGCCGATCCAGGACGTCATCGTCGAGATGACCGACGGCGGCGTGGACTTCTCGTTCGAGTGCATCGGCAACGTGCAGGTCATGCGCGCCGCGCTCGAATGCTGCCACAAGGGCTGGGGCGAGAGCATCATCATCGGCGTGGCCGGCGCGGGCCAGGAGATCAGCACCCGCCCGTTCCAGCTGGTGACCGGCCGCGTCTGGCGCGGCTCGGCCTTCGGCGGCGTCAAGGGCCGCACGCAGCTGCCCGGCATGGTGGAAGACGCCATGAGCGGCAAGATCGACCTGGACCCGTTCGTCACCCACACGCTGCCGCTGGAGCGCATCAACGAGGCCTTCGACCTGATGCATGAAGGCAAGTCAATCCGCACGGTGATCCACTACTGATCCGCGTCCTTCCGCCGAACCCGGCGGCGCCACGGGCCCGGCGCGCATCGCGCCGGGCCCGTGGCGTTTCATGACAGGCCTGTCATTCATTCCGGCGTCATCTTGAGCCGCGACCATGCGCCCTCCGACAACGACAGAGGGATGCACTGGAATGAGCACATGGAAGAGGAACGCCGGGGCCATCATGCTGAGCGCGCTGACGCTGCTGGCCGGCTGCGGCGGCGACGACGATGACACCTCCGCGCCCGAGCAGCCCGCGCCGGAACAGCCCGCCCCGGAGCAGCCGGCGCCGGCCCGCCCGATGGAACTGACCATCCTGCACATCAACGACCATCACTCCACGCTGGACGGCAGGAACAAGACGCTCAAGCTCAAGGCGGCCGACGGCGCGCCGGTGTCGGTAAGCGCCGAGGCCGGCGGCTTCGCCCGCGTCACCGGCGCCATGAACGCGCTGGCCGCGCAGTCGGCCAACGTGCTCAAGCTGCACGCCGGCGACGCCACCACCGGCACCCTCTACTTCAACCGCGCCGGCGAGCCGGGCGAGGCCGACGCCGCGCTGATGAACGATGAGCCTGGGCAACCACGAATTCGACAAGGGCGACGCCGGCCTGAAGCGCTTCGTCGAGCTGCTGCACGCGGGCGCCTGCCAGACGCCGGTATTGAGCGCCAACGTCACCTTCGGCGCGGACTCGCCGCTCAATCCCTCGCGCGCGCCCGGCATGGTGCAGCCTTCGGTCGTGCTGCAGCGCGACGGCCAGCCCATCGGGCTGGTCGGCCTGACCATCGCCAACAAGACCCAGCAATCCTCCAGCCCCGATCCCGGCACGCTGTTTTCCGACGAGACCGCCGCCGCCCAGCGGCAGATCGACGCCTTGCGCGCGCAGGGCGTGAACAAGATCGTGGTGCTCAGCCATATCGGCTACGCCTATGACCGGCAGGTCATCGCCCGCCTGAGCGGCGTGGACGTGGTGGTGGGCGGCGACTCCCACACCCTGCTGGGCCCCGACGCCATGGCCGATTACGGCGTGGGCTCGCCCGCCGGCGCCTACCCCACCGTGCTGCAGGACCGCGACGGCAAGCGCGTGTGCCTGGTGCAGGCCTGGGAATACTCGCAGGTGGTCGGCGAACTGAAGGTGAGTTTCGACGCCGACGGCGACGTGACCGCCTGCGCCGGCACGCCGCACGTGCTGGTCGGCGGCGAGTTCAAGGTGGCGGGCGCGACGCCCGACGCCGCCGACGCGGCCGCCATCCAGGCGGACCTGCGGGCCAGCGGCTTCCTGCGCGTACAGGAGCCGGACGCGCAGGCCGCGGCCGTGCTGCAGCCCTTCAAGGCCAAGGTCGACGCCTTCAGCGCCAGCGCGGTCGCCACGGTGCCGCAAGAGCTGTGCTCGCGCCGCGTGCCGGGCGGCCCGGGCTCGCGCGACTACAGCCGTTCCAGCGCCGCCTGCAACGCGCTGGGCAACGTCAGCCTGCGCGGCGGCGACATCCAGCAGCTGGTGGCGCAGGCCTACCTGGAAGTGGCCAACGCCGATTACGGCGGCGCCGACATTACGCTGCAAAGCGGCGGCGGCGTGCGCGTGCCGCTGCTGGGCAGCGTGACCGCGGCCAACGTGATCGAGGTGGTGCCGTTCGGCAATATGCTGTGGCGCCTGGACGTCACCGGCGCCGAGGTCAAGAGCATGCTGGAAGACGGCATGCAGGCGGTGTTCGGTCCGGGCGGAACGACCGGCCCGTATCCGTACGCGGGCGGCCTGCGCTGGGACGTGAACGCGGCCCAGGCCCAGGGCAGCCGCGTGACCAACATCGAGGTGCTGGACCGGGCCAGCGGCAACTGGCTGCCGCTGGACGCCGGGCGCAGCTACAAGCTCTTCGTGCTGAGTTTCAACGCCACCGGCGGCGACGGCTACAAGACCCTGGCCGCCGTGCCCGCCGAGCGCCGCCAGGACATCGGCGTGCTCGACGCGGACGTGCTGCAGGCCTACATCGACCGCCAGGCCAAGGACCCCGTCAGCGGCCTGCCGGTGCTGAACCTGCTGCCGGCCGCGCTCTACAGCACCAAGACGTACAGCGAGTAGCGGTCCTCAGGACGGACGCAGCCGGTAGGCCTGCTGCGTCCGTCCTTCGCGGTAGACGCTCTCGGTCTTGCCGACGAAGGCCGTCAGCGAAAACTCCTTCAAGGCGGTGCTGCGCGCCTCTTCGCCCATCCGGGCGAGCTGCTGCCGGTTCGCCAGAATCCTCGACAGGGCCTGGACCACGCTGGGCACGTCGGCCGGCGGCACCACCCAGCCGTCACGGCCGTCGGTGACGTTCTCGGTCAGGCCGCCGACCTCGCTGACGATCACCGGCACGCCGGCGGCCATCATCTCGCGGCAGGCGAACGAAATCGTCTCCAGCCGCGACGACAGCACGAAGCCCACGTCCAGCGCCGACAGGAACGGGCGCACGTCGTCCAGCAGGCCGGTGAACACCACCTGCCCGGACATGCCCAGCTCCTCGACGCGCCGCATCTGCTCGGCTTCGGGCAGCTTGCCGGCGATCAGGATCGCCACCTGCTCGCGCTGCGCGGCCGGCAGCATGGAAACCGCGGTCACCATGTCCAGCCAGTTCTTGTAGGACGCGGTGCCGGCGTTGCTGCCTATCACCAGCCTGCCCTGCAGGCTTGCGGGCAGCAGGCTGTCGCGCGCCTGCGCCGCCTGGTTGCGCGTGGCGGGCCGGCACTTTTCGGTGTCGACGCCGTTGTGCACCACACGCAGGTCCTCGTTGCGGAACACCGACTGCTTCATGCGCCGAAACGTATGGCTGCACACGCAGATCACGCGGTTGGTGCCCCACTTGGCGCGGATGCGCGCGCCCAGGCTGTTGGCGCTGCGGTCGTTGTGCTGCGTATAGACGATGAAGGGGCGGCGCGCGCCCATGCCCACGGTCGCCAGCATGCACAGCCGGTGGTCCGCCGACCCGTTGACGTGCACCACGTCGTAGCGCTCGTCGCGCAGCAGCGCGCGCAGGCGGCGCAGCGCGCCGAGCAGCGCCAGCGGCCGGCCCTTGAAATCCAGCGCGATGGCGCGCACGCCGGGCAGCGCGCCGGCCTCGGCCAGCAGGCGGCTGCTGGCCGGCGCGGCCACGGCGACCTGGGATTTATGGCACAGGATGCGCGCCAGCGACATCACGTAGGTCGTATGCCCGCCGCCGTCGCCCTGATGGAAGTTGGTGTAGAGAATCTTCATGGCTGCACGTCCATAAGGGGTTGCGTTTGCGCCGTCCGGGGCAGCAGGCAGCTCCAGTGGCGTTTCTCGAATATGTCCGCGCCCAGCCTGCTGGCGGGCGACAGGTTGTAGACCTTGATCCCGCGCGCGCCGAGCACGCCGGCGGCGCGCCGGAACGCGGGCTCGATGTGTCCGTCGAACTGACGGTCCAGCGCGGTCGCCAGTTGCGTGGCGGCGCTTTCATAGAAGCGCGGGCCGGCCGCCGCCGTCAGGTCCAGTCCGTGCAGGTATATGGTTTTCGCGCCCAGCCACGCCAGCAGCTGCAGCCCGGTGTAGGCCACGGTGCCGCCGCCGAACAGGCCGCGCGGCGGGTCCAGGCTGAATCCGTGCGCGTGCACCGGATGGCGGGCGTCGAACAGCAGCAGGCCGGCATCGCCGGCCAGCCCGGCCTCCAGGTCTTCGGGACGCGCCCGCGGCTGCATGGCGCGCTGGTGCACTTCCTCGAAAAGCGCGATACGGCAGCGCACGGTCGCCGGGTCGAACAGCAGCGCGATCCAGCGGTAGACCTCGGGCGTGACGAACAGCGTCAGGTCCTGCGCCAGCACCTGCGCCACCAGTTCGCGGCGGCGCCGCACGAAGCCCGCGTCCAGCATCGCGTAGTAATCGAAACGCAGTCCGGGCTGCCGCTGCCGCAGCGCGATCGAGCCGTTCACGCCCATGACCGCGCCCAGGCTGCAGCGCGCGTAATCGATGTCGGCCACCGAAGGACCGCTCAGAATCAGGTGCGCATCGCCGTCGATGGCGCGCGCCGCCTGCTCCAGCGGTATCGTGGCCGGGCCTCGCACGCCGCGCAGCCGGCAGCCGCTCAGCCTGCCGTCGGCCGCGCGCTGCACGGCCACGAAAGGCCATAGCGCGGCATTGTGCCGGCAGGCCCGGGGCTGCGTGCAGCGATACAGATAGCGCAAGCCCTTGGTGACCGGGCGCGAGCGCAAAAGGCGGGGAATGAACCCGGAACTACCCATGAAAAAATGTTGCGTGCATGCCGCAAGTAGCTTGACGAGTGGCGAATTCTACGCAGGCAAGGCCGCGCAAACGCGAAAGAAACCGGCGAGATGTAACGCTTTGGCGTGCCCTGGCGGACCCGTCCGCCCTGCGGGGCGCGCCGGCCCCACACCATCATTTACGTTTTGCCGCAAAGATTAGCGCCCGGCTGCCATCGCCCGGCTTCCGCTACGATGGAGAGGCCGGCGCCCCCCGGTCGCCGGCTGCGACACACCTACTGCAACTCTGGATAGGAAGAATTTCGATGTCTACGACCGCCACCCTGGCAGCCGCCGCGGCAACCGCCAACACGCCCCGCATGAGCGTTCCCGCGTTCCGCGCCCGCAAGGGCCAGGAGCCGCTGGTCATGCTGACGGCCTACACGGCGCGCATGGCCGAATTGCTGGACCCGCACTGCGACGCCCTGCTGGTGGGCGACAGCCTGGCGCAGACCATCTACGGGCTGCCATCCACCGTGCCGGTGACGCTGGACATGATGATCGCCCACGGCGCCGCCGTGGTGCGCGGCGCGCGGCGCGCGCTGGTCGTGGTGGACATGCCGTTCGGCAGCTATGAGGAAAGCCCCGAGCAGGCCTTCCGCTCGGCCGCCCGCGTCATGAAGGAAACCGGCGCGGCCGCGGTCAAGCTCGAAGGCGGATCGGGCATGGCGCCCACCGTCGCCTACCTGTCGGCCCGCGGCATCCCGGTCATGGGCCACGTGGGCCTGACCCCGCAGGCCGTGAACATCCTGGGCGGCTACGGCGCGCGCGGGCGCGGCGAGGCGGAATACGCCCGCATCGCCGCCGACGCCGCCGCGGTGGCCGAGGCCGGCGCCTTCGCGCTGGTGATCGAGGGCGTGGTCGAGCCCCTGGCCGCCTCCATCACCGACGCCGTGGCCTGCCCGACCATCGGCATCGGCGCCTCGCCGCGTTGCGACGGCCAGGTGCTGGTGGTGGACGACATGCTGGGCATGTTCGACCGCACGGCGCGCTTCGTGAAGCGCTACGACGACCTGTCCGGCCGCATCCAGCAGGCCGCGCAGGCCTACGCCGCCGAAGTCCGCTCGCGCAGCTTTCCCGAGGCCGCCCACCTGTACGGCGTTCCGGGCGCCGCCTGAGCGCAATCGTGGATAGAATCGCCTCCATGCCCTCCCACGCCGATTCCGCATGAGCATGCCCCAGAACGATCCTCCCCAGCTGCAGGACGCCATCGCCGACGCCATCAGCACGGCGACGCGCGGCGCCGGCCGCGTGAACATCCTGGTCGCCGGAAAGACCGGCGTGGGCAAGAGCACGCTCATCAACGCGGTGTTCCGCGGCGACCTGGCCCGGACCGGGGCGGGCAAGCCGGTCACCCAGACCACCCAGGAATTCACCCGGCCGGGCCATCCGCTCACCATCATCGACACCCGCGGCCTGGAGGTCGGCGACTACGAGCGCTCGCGCCGCGAGCTCGCCGACCTGATCCGCGAGCGCTCCGCCTCCACCGACCAGGACCGGCACCTGCACGTCGCCTGGCTCTGCATCCAGGACAGCAGCCACCGCGTGGAAGACGCCGAGATCGAACTGTGCGGCATGCTGGCCGACGCCGGCATCCCCGTGGTGGCGGTGCTGACCAAGGCGCGCAAGAACAGCGCCTTCGTCGACGAAGCGCGCAAGCTGCTGCCGCGCGCCAGCCAGGTGGTGGCGGTGCGCGCGCTGGCGGAATGGATAGACGAACTCGACGCCGAACTGCCGCCCATGGGCCTGGACCGGCTGATCGAGGTCACCGCGCAGCACATCCCCGAGGCGCAGCAGCGGGCCTACGCCAACGCCCTGTCCACGCGCAACAAACAGGCCCTGGAAGTAAAAAAAAAGCGGGCTGAGATAGAGGTCAACGTGGCTGCGGGCCTGGCCGCCTCGGCGGCCGCCGCCCCCATCCCGTTCTCGGACGCCTTTGCGCTGGTGCCGATCCAGGTCGGCATGATCGCCAAGATCGGCATCACCTTCGGCATGGAGCTGGATACCGCCGCCATCACCACCCTGGTGACCTCCACGCTGGGCGCCTCGGCGGCCACCCTGGTCGGACGCTCGGTCGTCTCGGGCTTGCTGAAATTCATCCCGGGCGCGGGCAGCGCCGCCGGCGGCACCATCGCCGCCACCACCGCCGGCGCCATCACCAAGCTGCTGGGCAATGCCTACGTGGCGGTGCTGTACGACTTCTGCCAGAAGAACCCGGGCAAGGACATCGACATCCCCATGATCGCGGCGGCCCTGAAACAGCGCGTCAGGCTCTGAACCGCCCGCGGCGGATCTATACTTTTTTCATCGTCCCGGCCGCTGCGGCGCGCCACCGGCGGGGACGTCCCGCGCCGCGCGCCGGACACCCCATTGCGCAGGCCTGGCGACCTGCGCGCAGGGAGACTTTCATGACACGCAAATACATCGATTGCCGCGAGTATCCCAGCGAAATGAACTGCTCGGTGGCCCTGGCGGCGGATTCCGAAAGCGAACTGCTGGAAGCGGCCGTGCAGCACGCGGTCGCGGTGCACAAGCATGAGGACTCGCCGGCGCTGCGCACGCAGCTGAAGTCGCTGTTCCATGACGGCACGCCGCCGGCCGAAATGCCGCCGCGCGCCTGACCCTGCCGGCGCAGGCGCGCGGCCGCTCACCAGGCCAGCGCCTGCGCCACCTGTTCGATGCGCGCGTCGGCGGCCGCGTCCGCCGTCAGCGGCGCGCGCAGGATCGAGCGGCTGTCGCCGCGGTCCACGATCCAGAAAGCCATGCGCACCGGTGCGGGCGCATCAGCCCCGCCATCCAGCCGCAGCGTCCTGCCCGCATCCCGCAACGGCGCCACTTCGAAAATCCATTGCCTGCCGCGCAGTTCCCCTTGCGCGCCTTGCCGCGCGCGCGGCGTGAAGGCGGCCGCCTGCATGGCGCCCGCGTCCAGCCCGAGCTTGTCGCGCATGAAGGCGCGCATCGAGCCTTCCAGCGCCCGGTCGTCGGCGCCGGCGCGCTGCTCCACCGACAGCCCCAGTTGCGCGCCCGTGCGCAGGTCCTCGTACTGGAAGCGCTTGGGGCCGATCGGCTTGAGGCGGAAGTCGCCCGCGCGCAGCGGCAAGGCCTGGCCGCTTAGCGCGCTCTTGAGTTCGACACCCGCCGCGTCCGGCCGCCAGGCCTGGTCGCGGTCGCCCACCCATTCGATGAACTGGCGGTTCAGCGCGGCCGCCTCGTTCTTGCGGCCCTGGCGGTGCGCGATGTCGGCGGCGTGGTCCAGCGCGGTCTGGTACAGAGTTTCGTCGTGATAGGCCTTGCCCGCGTATGCCCAGGCCGCCAGCGCCGTCTCGTACTGGCGGCGGGCTTGGTCCATCTCGCCGCGCCGGTAGGCCGCGGTGGCCATCACGGTATCGAGCCGCGCGATTTCCAGCGGAAACGCGGCGTCCGGCAACGCCGCCCGCGCCAGCGCGTCGGCCGCGGGCCAGTCCTGCGCCATCACCCACGCGGCCTCGATGGCCCGGGCCTGCTCGGCCATGGTCTGTTCGCGGAACAGCCGGCGTTCGCCCTCCCACGCGATCGCGCCCAGCAGCGACTGCAGATGCCGGCCAGCTCCGTCCTGAGCCGTTTCCGGATACGAGGCCTGCGCCTGCAAGCGCCAGTCGCCGCGCACCGCCGCCCATTCCGCCTCGATCACGCCGCGTCCGTGCTCCTCGGAACGCTGCACCTCCTTGGCCTGCGCCACATTCTCGAAGGGCAGGTCCGGCAGCGCCGCCGGGGACATCGCGCTCGGTCCGCCCAGCAGTTCCTGCGCCTGCGCCTGCCGCGCCGCGCCGTCCTGTCCGCGCAGCGCTTCCATGTAGCCGATGCGCAGCTGCACCACCATGCGCCCCTGCCCGTCCAGCCTGCGGATGTACTCCAGCCGCGCGGAGTCCTCGCGCGCATCGGCGGGTTCGAACCTGAGCAGCGTCCAGCCGTCCTGCGCAAGCGGCAGCGACAGCCCGGCCGGGACGTAGCGCAGGCGCTGGCCGGATTCCAGGGTCCATAGCGGCGGATACGGCCGGGCCTGCCCGACCAGCCGGGCCTGCAGCCGGGCGACCTCGGCCGCCTCTGCCGCCGCCGCGCCGGCCTCGATCGCGCGCGACAGCATGATGGCCATGCCGTCCTCGTCGCCCAGGCGCTCGAAATCCCCCACCTGGGTTTCGGCCACGCGGCGGGCTTCGGCATGGCGGCCCTGCTTCTGCAACAGATCGATCAGCAGCACCGCGGCGTCGTAGATCTCGTAGCGGTTGCCGTTCGCGCTCGCCGCCGCCAGCGCCTGGCGCGCCGAGCCGGTGGCGTCGTCCCACGAGGCGGCGCGGATCTGCCAGCGGGCGTCGTCCATATGCCGCATGAAGGGCGACTGGCCGGCGGCCGCGTCCTGCGCGCCGGCCGGCGCCGCCGCCAGCGCCGCGGCCATCAGGACCAGGCCGGCGCGCAGCCGGCGGTAAGCGGATCTCATCTGGCCTCTGCCTTTGCGAAAAGAAAGGGGGCCAGTATACGTTTCCCCGCCCCCTATAAAACTTTGCAGGCCTGCCATGTCGCGGCGTTATGCGCCGCATCCGTCCGGCAGGGCAAATCCCCCGTGAAATCAGCGCCTTGCGGGCGCGACGGGGCCGCAGGCCGCAGGGCGGTAACGGGCGGCGCGCCGATTCCGGTTTCTCGCCGCCGCATGCATGCTTGCGTCTTTGCATGCCCGTCCGGGCCGACCAGGAGACAAATACCGTGAGCCGAACCGCCCCCGCCCGCAAAATGGGCCTGGCCGTCGCCCAGATGGGCGCCGTCAATCTTGCAGATACCCGCGCGGCGGTCGTGCGCCGCCTGGTCGAAATGCTGCGCGAGGCCGCCGCCCGCCAGGCGGAGTTTGTGGTGTTCCCCGAACTCGCGCTGACGACGTTCTTTCCGCGCTACTGGATGGACGAGGCCGAGGCCGTGGCGCGCTTTTTCGAGAAAAGCATGCCCAACGCCGACGTCCAGCCGCTGTTCGACGCGGCGCGCGAGCTCGGCGTCGGTTTCTACCTGGGCTATGCCGAACTGACGCCCGAGGGCCGCCGCTACAACACCGCCATCCTGGTGGACCGCGGTGCGAACATCGTCGGCAAGTACCGCAAGATCCACCTGCCCGGCCACGCCGACCACAAGACCGAAGCGCCCTTCCAGCACCTGGAGAAGAAATTCTTCGAAGTGGGCGACCTGGGCTTCGGCGTCTGGAACACCGAAGGCGTCAACATCGGCATGTGCCTGTGCAACGACCGCCGCTGGCCCGAGACCTACCGCGTCATGTCGCTGCAAAGCGCCGAACTCATCGTGCTGGGCTACAACACGCCCTCGCTCAACATTCATTGGAACGAGCCGGCCCACCTGCGCACCACCACGCACGAGATCGTGCTGCAGGCCAGCGCCTACCAGAACGCCGTGTGGATAGGCGCGGCCGCCAAGTGCGGCCACGAGGACGGCCACCACATGATAGGCAGCTCCATGATCGTCGCGCCCTCGGGCGAGATCGTGGCGCGCGCCAGCGGCGAGGAAGACGAAGTGATCGTCGCGCGCATCGACCTGGACATGGGCCGCATGTTCCGCGAACACGTCTTCAATTTCGCCAAGCACCGCAGCCCGCAGCACTACCGCCTGATCGTCGAGCGCACCGGCGCCGGCGATCCGCTGCCCACGCCGCCAGTGCAGGGGTAGCGGCCGGCCGGGCTGCTAGACTGGCCGTAGTCTTCAGCCCGATACCGATTCCATGCGCTTCATCGACACCGAACAGACCCGCGGCGCCCTGTCCTTCGACGCCGTCATCCCCGCCTTGCGCGAGGCCTTCCGCGACGGCGCCACGGTGCCGCCGCGCCACGTCCACGCCATCGAGTCGGGCAACGCCCACGGCACCTCGCTCATCATGCCGGCCTGGAACGAACGCGGCTACTTCGGCGTGAAGATCATCAACATCTTCCCCGAAAACACCCACCAGGGCCTGCCGGGCCTGCACGCCACCTACAACCTGTACAGCGCCACCACCGGCGTGCCCATCGCCCAGGTCGACGGCGACGTCGTCACCGCCTACCGCACCGCGGGCGCGGCCGCGCTGGGCGCGGACTACCTGGCGCGCGCCGACGCGGGCGTGCTGCTGATCGTCGGGTCCGGGCGCATCGCCGCCCTGGTCGCGCAGGCCATGCGCGCCGTGCGGCCGATCCGCCGCATCCTGGTCTGGAACGTCCGGCCGGCCGGCGCCGAGCGCCTGGCGCGGGAGCTGCGCGAACAGGGCTACGACGCCCAGGCCACGGCCGACCTCGAAGGCGCCGCGCGCCAGGCCGACATCATCAGCTGCGCCACCCTGTCGACCCAGCCCCTGATCCGCGGCGCCTGGCTGCGCCCCGGCGTGCACCTGGACCTGATCGGCAGCTTCAAGCCCGAAATGCGCGAAACCGACGCCGCCTGCTTCGGCGGCACGGCCGTCTACGTCGACACCGACGAGGCCCCCACCAAGTCCGGCGACCTGATCGAAGCCTTCGCCGCCGGCGCGCTCACGCGCCAGGACATCCGCGGCAACCTGCATCAGCTCGCCGCCGGCCAGGTCGCGGGCCGCCGCGACGACCGGGAAATCACCGTGTTCAAGGCCGTGGGCAGCGCGCTGGAAGACCTGACGCTGGCCACGCTGGTGTATGAGGCGACGCGCGAAGCGTGCTAGAGGAATGGATGGCGTGGGATGGGCAAAGCGCGAGGGCCTGGCCGCTGGCGCTACCTTAGCACCAGCGTAGCCCCGATCACCCGCAGCGTCGGCATCAGCTGGCGCCAGGCGTCCTTGGGGATGGCGGGCGGCCGCGCCAGGGAACTGGCGGCCGGGTCGTCCAGCAGGTCGCCTTTACAGGCGAACACGATGCTGTTGGTCATGTCGTCGTCCACCACTTCGAACATCGACGAGCCGAACGCCGCGCGCACGCGGTCCAGGTATTCGTGGTGGTCGGGGTGATTGACGTGGAAATTGATCACCAGGATGCCGTCGTCGCGCAGCGCGCGGCGGCAGTCGGCGTAGAACTCCGCCGAGCACAGGGCGGCGGGGATGCCGCCCACGCCGAAGCCGTCCAGGAAGATCACGTCGGCGTGCTGCTCCAGGCCCGCCAGGTGCGTGGCGGCGTCGGCCTGGATCACGCGCAGGCGGGCGTCGTCGGGCGGCACCATGAAAGCGTCGCGCAAGGCGATGACGTCGGGGTCGATCTCGACCACCTCGATCTCGGTGCGGGCCAGGTAGCGGTGGCAGAACTTGGGCAGCGACCCGCCGCCCAGGCCGACCATCAGGATGCGGCCGGGCTGCGGGTTGAACAGCACGAAACCCATCATCATCCGGGTGTACTCGAGGTCGAGCGCATCGGGATTGAGCAGGGACATGCTGCTCTGGATTTCCTTGTCCGTGAAATGCAGGGTCCGCGTGCTGCCGGAATCCCGGAAAAAAGGCCTGGGGCCGCCCGCCGGCGGGCCGGCGGGAATGCTGGAGTCAGACATGGGACGCTGCGCAATGCCGAAAAAGGGATAGACGATACCACCCCGGCCAGGCTTGCCCGCGTCCCGCGGGCCGGCGTCGAGCGCTAGACCAGCAGCACCGGGCACGGCGCGTCGGCGATGATGCGCCCGCACACCGAGCGCAGCACGGCGTCCAGCAGCTGGCCGCGGTGATGCGAACCCATCACGATGGCCTCGGCGCGGGACTTGACCGCATACTCGATGATTTTCTCCGCCGCATGGCCGGTCAGCTCGTGGCATTCGAAGGCCACCTTGCCCGCGGTCAGGATCTCGACGACGGACCGCATCGCCTTGCCGCTTTCCTCGTGGTGCCAGGCGTCGATTTCGGCCTTGCCGACGAAGGCCTGCACGTCGCCCGTCACGTCGGGCGCGCAGTGCACCACGTGCACGGTGAAATCCCGGTTGAGCAGGGAACTTCCGACCAGGTAGCGCGCTGCGGCATCGCTGTAGCTCGACCCATCGGTGGCGAGAATGATGGTGTTCATGGCGGATCTCCGGTTCTGGACGCATCGGCCTTGGAACGCGCGGCGTTTGCCGCAGTCCGTCCGGGCAGTATCGCGCTGGCGCCCACGGATGCCAACAGGATAAGGCCAACTGCCCCGAGCGACCACTGTACCGGCACGTGGAACCACGGCGCGGCCAGCATCTTGCCGCCGATCACGATCAGCACGGCGGCCAGGCCGTGCTTGAGGTAGCGGAAACGTTCCCGCATGTCGGCCAGCAGGAAATACATTGCCCGCAGGCCCATGATGGCGAAAATATTGGACGTAAAAACCAGGAAGGGATCGGTGGTGACGGCGAAGATGGCGGGAATGCTGTCGACGGCGAAGACCGCGTCGCTGGCCTCTATCATCAGCAGCACCACGAACATCGGCGTGGCGTGGCGCAGGCCGCCTATCCGTACGAAAAACGATTCGCCGTGATAGTCCGGCGTGATGCGCATGGACGAGCGCAGCAGGCGCACCAGCGGATTGCGCGCGATGTCGGGCTGGCGATCGGCGTGCGCCAGCATCCTGGCGCCGGTCACCACCAGCAGCGCGCCGAACAGGTAGAACATCCAGGAAAACTGCGCCAGCAGCCAGACCCCGGCCAGGATCATGGACACGCGCATCACGATGGCGCCCAGCACCCCGTACAGCAGCACGCGGCGCTGCAATTCGAGCGGCACCGCGAAGTACCCGAATATCAGCGAAAAAACGAACATATTGTCCACGGACAGGGACAGTTCGATCAGGTAGCCGGTGTAGAACTCCAGCGCCTTGCGGTTCGCGGTGGCGCGGTCCAGCGTGGCGTCCAGGAAGCCCCACAGCAGCGCGCCGAAGAGCGTCGCCAGCGCCACCCAGGCCAGCACCCAGCATAGCGCTTCGCGCGCCGAGACGCGATGCGCGCGCCTGCCGCCCAGCACGTACAGGTCCAGCGCCAGCACGACCAGCACGAAGCCGACGAAGCCGGCCCACATCGCCGGGGTGGCAAAGGTTTCGACCTGGTTCATGGAGGCCTCCCGCTGCGAGGCGTATGCACGAATCCAGTCTAGAGCGGCGCCAGCGGCCGAACAATTCGGCCCAAGCGAAGCGATGGTCAGGTTTTTTCGAATCCGCGCGGGCCAGGGGTAGAATTTTCGTATTGCACCTTCGCGGGAGACTGACCATGGCAGAGAGTTCCCCAGCGTCACAGCAAGTCCGGCCCCTGGAGATCGGCGACATCACCGTCATCGACAACACCAAGCTCAAGAAGGCCGTCACCGCCGCCGCCCTCGGCAACGCCATGGAGTGGTTCGACTTCGGCGTCTACGGCTTCGTGGCCTTTGCGCTGGGCAAGGTGTTCTTTCCCGAGGCCTCGCCTGCGGTCCAGACCATCGCCGCGCTGGGAACCTTCTCCGTGCCTTTCCTGGTGCGGCCGCTGGGCGGCGTGTTCTTCGGCGTCATGGGCGACCGCTACGGCCGCCAGAAGGTGCTGTCGCTGACCATCATCATCATGGCCATCAGCACGTTCTGCATCGGCCTGATCCCCTCCTACGCGTCCATCGGCCTGTGGGCGCCCATCCTGCTGCTGCTGTGCAAGCTGGCCCAGGGCTTCTCGGTGGGCGGCGAGTACACCGGCGCGGCCGTCTTCGTGGCCGAGTACGCGCCGGACCGCCGCCGCGGCTTTCTGGGCAGCTGGCTCGATTTCGGCTCCATCGCCGGCTTCGTGCTGGGCGCCGGCCTGGTCGTGCTGCTGCAGGCCACGCTGGGCGAACGGACCTTCCTGGAATGGGGCTGGCGCGCGCCGTTCTTCGTAGCCGGCCCACTGGGCCTGCTGGGCCTGTACCTGCGCCATGCGGCCGAGGAAACGCCGGCCTTCACCCAGCAGCTGGAGCAGATGGAGCAGGAGGACCGCGACGCCGTGCAGGAACGGCCCACCGTGTCGTTTCGCGAGATCTTCTCCAAGTACCGCAAGGCGCTGCTGGTCTGCATCGGCGTGGTGCTGGTGACGAACATCACCTACTACATGCTGCTGACCTACATGCCCACCTATCTGTCCAGCAGCCTGGGCTATTCCGAAGAGCATGGCGTGCTGATCATCGTGGTGGTCATGATAGGCATGCTGTTCGTGCAGCCGGTGGTCGGCTTCTTCAGCGACAAGATCGGCCGCAAGCCGTTCCTGCGCGCCGGCAGCATCGGCATACTGGTGATCGCGCTGCCGGCCTTCACGCTGGTGGGCAGCGACAACACCGGCCTGATTTTCCTGGGCCTGCTGTTCATCGCCGTGTTTCTCAACTGCATGACCGGGGTCATGGCCTCCACGCTGCCGGCGCTGTTTCCGACGCGCATCCGCTACAGCGCGCTGGCCAGCTCGTTCAACGTGGCTATCATCGCCGCCGGCCTCACGCCCACGGTGGCGGCCTGGCTGGTGGAGGAAAGCGGCAATCTGATGATGCCGGCCTATTACCTGATGGCCGCCTCGCTGATCGGCATCGTCACGTCCTTCTACCTGCCCGAGACCGCCAACCGCCCGCTTCGCGGCGACACGCCCAATGCGGCCAGCCGGCACGAGGCCCACGCCCTGCTGCAGCAGGCCCACGAGCACATCGAGCAAAGCGTGCTGGACATCGAAGCCGAGATCGCCGAGCTGGAAGAGAAGCTCGACGCGCTGCGGCAGCGCCGCCAGCGCCTGGCCGACCGCCATCCCGACCTGGAGTGAAACGCGCGCCAGCCGCTTCCTCTACAATCGGCGCAGTCCGCGGCGGGCTTCCTGCCCAGGCCGAAGGACGTACCGCTCTCTAAAAACAAGGATATGGCAGTAATGGCAACACAACACTCTCAGCCTGCGACGGGCGAGCTGATCAAGACTTTCCGCCACGGAAAATTCTTCGTTTATTTCCTGGTGGTGCTGGGCATCGTGTGCCTTGCATTGGCCGGCTTCGTCGTCTACCTGAGCACCATCGCCCCGCAGAAGAATCCCCCGCTTTTCTTCGGCACCGCCGGTTTCCTGGCCTTCTGCGGCGTGTGCGGACTGGCCGCCAGCGTGTGGCAGAAGAAGCTGCGCCAGCCGAGCTACGAGGTCTATGAAAACGGCGTCGCGCAGATCGTCGGCTCGCAGAGGCAGTACACCCCGTTTACCGAAATCGAAGACCTGTACCTGTTCAGCTCCGGCCAGACCGTGATGAGCGGCATGGCCACCAACCTGGCCTATCGCCGCAACGCGGGCGAACCCTTCAAGTGGATCAGCCAGCACCTGTCGGGCTACATGGACTTCCAGCAGCTGTTCCGCGAACTCTACCTGCGCGAGCGCCAGCCCGTCGTGCTGGAGACGCTGGCCCGCGGCGGCGCCGTCACCTTCAACTACATCAGCACCGGACAGGTGTGGCGCAAGCGCGTGAGCGGCAAGTTTCTGAACATCACCACGCAGCCCATCGTCATGACGCGCGATGCGCTGGAAGTGCAGGGCCAGAAGGTGCCGCTGTCCAGCCTGCGCAACGTCGACCTCAACGCCTGGAGCGAGAAGGTCGTCATCAAGGACGCGACCGGCAATACGGTGCTGTCGACCATCGGCCTGGGCATTCTCGGCCTGGACCTGTTCCTCAATACGCTGAGCCTGCTGCTCGAACAGCACCAGGACGCCGCGGCGCGACAGTCCGCCTGAAGCAATGGCAAGGTAATAGCAAAGGGGCCGCGGGCCCCTTTTTTTTTCGCCGCCGGCAGGACGGTCAGGCGAGGTACGTGCGGTTGATGTCCTTGATGGTCGCGGTGCCGGCAAGCTTCATGCTCAGCTCCAGCTCGTACTTCAAGGTGTTCAGCACCGAGGTCACGCCCGCCGCGCCGCCCATGGCCAGGCCGTAGAGCACGGGCCGGCCGACCGCCACGGCGCTGGCGCCCATGGCGAGCGCCTTGAACACGTGCACGCCGCGCCTGACGCCGCCGTCCAGGTACACCGGCACCTTGTGCCCGACTGCGTCCACCACGCCGGGCAGCGTGGTGAAGGCGCCCGGCACCGCGTCCAGCTGGCGCCCGCCGTGATTGGACACCTGGATCGCCGCGGCCCCGGCGCTGACGGCCTCCTTGGCGTTGGCGGGGGACTGGATTCCCTTGACCACCACCGGCAGGCCCGACTCCTTGACGATGAACTCCAGGTCGGCGAAATCCAGGTCGCGCTTGAAGATGGTGAACAGCTCGGCCAGGGTCGCGCCCTTGGGCGCGTTCGGCACGTTGGGAAACGGCAGCGTGGCGGGAAACTTGAAGCCGGTGCGGCGATCCGACTCGCGGTTGCCCGACCATTCCAGATCGACGGTGAAGACGATGGCGGTCGCGCCCATGGCCTTGGCGCGCGCGATCAGCTCGCGGTTCACGCCCATGTCCTTGGTGAAGTACAGCTGGAACCACTTCGGCCCCTTGCTGACCCTGGCCATCTCCGCCAGCGGCACGTTGGCCAGCGTCTGGGCGGTGAAGAGCGCGCCGGCGTCGGCCGCCCCCTTCGCCGTGCCGAGCTCGGCCGTCGCATGGGCCAGGCCGTGCGCGGCCATCGGCGGCACGAAAATGGGAATGTCGACCGGCGAGCCCAGCAGCGTGGTGCGCGTGTCGGGCTGCTTCACGCCGGCCAGATAACGCGGCATGATGGCGTGGTCGTCGAACGAGCGCACGTTCTCGCGCAGCGTCCATTCATCGCCCGAACCGCTGCTGATGTAGCTGAACTGCGGCACCGGGATGATCTTGCGGGCCTCTTCCTCTAGGTCGTAGAGATTGATGATGTCCAGCTTCTTTTCCGCGCTGCCGGCCTTGTAGGCGCCGGCTGCGCCCCCGGCCGGCGCGGCGGCGGCGGCGGCCGGGACGGCCGACGCCGCCAGCAGGCCGCCCGCCATCATGCTCAGGCTGCCGATCATCATTTCACGTCTGGTGGTTTGCATTTTTTTGCTTCCTCGAAAACCGCGGACCGCGAGCGCAGCCCGCGCCGGGCCTCAGCGCGCCGCGTCGGCGACGGCCTCGACGGTGATGCGCAGCTGGACCTCGTCGCTGACGGCCGGCGCGAATGCGTCCACGCCGAAATCGCTGCGCTTGAGGGTCGTGGTGGCGTCGAAGCCGATGGCGGGGCGCTCCAGCATCGGATGCACGCCCTGCTTGTTCTGGCGCGCCTGCAGCACCACGGCCTTCTCGACGCCCTTCACGCGCAGCACGCCCTTGATCTGCAGCCTGCCGTCGCCCTGGTCGGTCACCGAGGTGCTCTTGAACTGGATGTCGGGATACTTGGCGGCCTCGAAGAATTCGGCGCTCTGGAACATCTCGTCCAGCTTGGCCACGTGCGACGTGAACTGCGGCACCGGCACGCGCAGGTCGACCGAGGAATTCGACGGCCGGGCCGCGTCGTAGCGGACCACGCCGGTGATGCCGCCGGCATGGGCGGTGGGCTTGGAAAAGCCCAGGTGGTCCCAGGTCACCACGACCTCGGTGTGGGTCGGGTCGATCTGATAGTCGACCGGGGCGGCCTGGGCGGTCAGGCTGCCCAGCGCCACGACGGCGGCGGCAAGATAGGCGGCGTAGGTTTTCTTCATGCGGTTCTCTCTGTGCTTGGCGGCCCGCGGCGGGCCCTCGGTTCGTCATGGGGCGGGCAGCAATCAGCCCACTCTTGAAACATGCGACAAGCATAAGAAATGCATCAATAACGCGCTAGCCGTTAAAAAATGATCTCACTGTTCTATTTTCGATAACAAAACAACGGGCCAGGCCGCGCCGGGCCCGTCGTCCGGTGCTACGACTGCGCCGATGCGGCCAGCAGAATGCGCGCCACGTCGGCCGGCGCGTCCAGCATCAGGTCATGGCCGTGCGGCAGGTCGGTCAGATGCCAGCCCTGCTGCGCGCGCAGCTTGGCGGCCTGCTTGCGGAACGACTCGGAGTCGTACTTGGCCGCACGCACGAAATGCCGCGTGGGTACGCGCATGATGGCGTCGGTGGCCGGCAGGGTGTCGATGAAGGTCTGGTAGGGCTGGGGCGTGCACTTGGCGTCCACCCAGGCCTGGTCCGCTTCGTTGACCATGAAGAGCCGCGACGGCGTCGGCGCGATCTTTCTGTCCGCCCCGACCAGCCCGGCGATGCGTTCGCGCACGGCGGTGCCCGACAGGTCCAGCAGGGAGACGCCCGGCTCCGCGACGAAGGCGTCCAGGTACACCAGCGCCTTGATGCGCGGCTGCAGTTCCTGCGTGACGCCGCTGATCACCATGCCGCCATACGAGTGGCCGCAAAGCACGACTTGGTCCAGGTCGTCCCAGCGGATCAGGTTGGCCACGTCGTCGATGTGGGTGCGCAGGTTCAGCGCCGGGCTGAACAGGTGCGAACGATCGGCCAGGCCGGTCAGCGTGGGCGCGTACACGCGGTGTCCCTGCGCCTGCAGCAGCGCAGCCACGCGCTGCCAGCACCAGCCGCCATGCCAGGCGCCATGGACCAGCACGAACGTGGCCGGCTTGGCCGCGCCCGCCGCGGCGGTTTTTGTCTGCGCCTGGCTGCCGGCGGCGACGGTCGCGAGCGTCGCCGCGCCCACGCTGTGCATCCAGCTTCTACGATTCATGGCCACGGCTCCCGGCAGCGTTTGAACTACGACTATGCATGATGTGTCTCCCTGTCGTTGGATGGGGCCTGTCGGCCCTCTTGCAAAAGCGGCACGAGTTTCCCGGAATCGGGCGCGCCCCAGGGCTACAATGTCCGACTACCGGACGATTTGAGTCGATGAATCCCACAGATGACTGACAGGCCGCCATCCCCGGACGAGGGCAACCGCTCCTTGCAGCGCGGCCTGCGCGTGCTGGAATACATATGGCGCAACGCCCGCGACGGCGTGCGCGTCGCGCAGATCATGCGGGCCTGCGCGCTGGAGCGGGCCACCGTCTACCGGCTGCTGGGCACGCTGCTGGCTGCAGGCTACGCGGCCCGGCGCGGCCGCTACCTGTATGTGCCCGGGCCTTCCATCCGGCGCATGCTCGACGACGCGCCCGTCCATGACCTCGCCCTGCGGCTGGACCCGCTATTGCAGCGGATCAGCGATATCTCCGGCGACACCGCGTTCGCCGTCGTGCGCGAAGGCACGCAGTCCCGCTGCATCGCGCGGCGCATCGGCAGTTTTCCAATCCAGGTGCTGGCGGTCGAGGTCGGCCGGCGCCAGCCGCTGGGCGTGGGCGCGGCCGGCCTGGCCCTGCTGGCCTCGCTGCCGCGCGACGAGGCGGCGGCGATCATCGCCTCGAACGCGGCCGCGCTGGGCGGCTATGGCGGCATGTCACCCAAGCGCCTGGCCATGCTGCTGGAAGCCACGCGCCAGCGCGGCTGGTCAGTGGTGGGCAATCATGTCGCCACCGACACCCTGGCCGTCGGCGTGGCCATCGCCGCCGCCGACCGCGACGTGCTGGCCGCGATCAGCGTGGCCGCGCCCCTGAGCCGCATGGGCGCCGAACGCCAGCTGTTCCTGGTCAGGACGATGCATGAGGCGCTGGCTCAGCTGCTGCCTGAAGGGGTCTAGCCGCCGAGGCGGCACTGCAGATCACCAGCGCCTCACGCAGGCCCCGTGCGCTCGGCCAGGAAGCGGCCCGGCGGCTTGCCCACCGCCTTCTTGAACATCGTCACGAAAGCGCTGGCGCTGTCATAGCCCAGCTCATAGGCCACGGCCTGCACCGACAGCCCCGAGGTCAGGCGCTGCAGTCCCGCGATCACATGCCATTGATGGCGCCAGCGCCCCACGCTCATGCCGGTCTGCTGGCGGAAAAGCCGGCTCATGTTGCGTTCGCTCATGCCGATGCGCGCCGCCCATTGCGGCAGCGTGGCGGCGTCGGCGGGATCGGCCAGTATGGCGTCGGCCAGCTTCACCAGCCGCGCATCCGAGGGCCGCGGCAAATGCAGCTGCTCCAGCGGCGCGGCCACCAGTTCGTCCAGCAGCACGGCCATGATGCGCCCTTCGGGGCCTTCCGGCAGGTACAGCCGCGGCAGCGCGCAGGCCCGGTCTATCAGGGCCTGCAGCAGCACCGACACCGCGAGGCTGCAGCACGTCTGCGGCAGGCCCGCGACGGCGTCGGGTTCGACGAACAACGCATAGCCGCGGACTTTTCCCGACGGCGTGGCGCGATGGATCATGCCGCCCGGGATCCATACCGCGCAGCCGGGCGGCACCATCCAGACCCCGCGCTCGGTCTCGCACGTGATGACGCCGGAAACGGTGTAGAGCAGCTGCGCCTTGCGATGGCTGTGCGAGGGGTACTCGCCGCCTTCGGTGACCAGCGAGATGCTGGCCGCGACCACGGGCCGGTCGATCCGGTGCGGCTCGGCGTAGGAGTGGGGAAGTTCTTGCGGTTGCATGGGGCGCGGACAGGTGGCGATAGCGGCCACGATACGGCAGCGGCCCGATGGCGTCATCACTATCAATGGCCAGTTTGTTTATCGATCCAGCCACGCCGACATGGCCGGATTGATAAATACATTGGCCATTTCGTGGAATGACGCCAGCCTAAAAGAGAATGAGAATACTTGCATTCTCCCAACCCCAAGGCGGCCCGCCTGCGCGATCGGCCGCCGCGCTACGTCCGCCCCATGATCCGTTTTTCCCGCACCCGGACGCCCGCCGTCTTCCTCGGCCTGGTACTGACAGGCTGCTCCGTCGGGCCGGCCTTCCAGCCCCCGCCCGATTCCGCCGCCGCCGCGACCCTGCAGCCGCGCGACGCCGGCTCGCTTGCCGCCGCCCTGCGGCGCGAACCGGTGCCGGCCGCCTGGTGGGACCTGCTCGACGATCCCATCCTGTCCAGCCTGCAGCGCCGCGCCGCGCAGGCCAACCTGGATCTGCAGGCCGCCGCGGCGCGCGTGGCCCAGAGCCGGGCCAAGCTCGGCATCGCGGGCGCGGCGCAATTGCCGCGGCTCGGCGTCGGCGGCTCGTATGCGCGGCAGGCCGACAGCGAGAACGGCAAGATGGTGGCGCTGGGCGCGCCGTCAGCGCCCTATGATTACTGGCAGGCCGGCTTCGACGCCTCGTGGGAAATCGACCTGTGGGGACATGCGCGCAAGCTGCGCGAACAGGCCGGCGCCGAGCGCGCCGCCGCCTGGTACGACCAGGAAGCCGTGCGCGTGGCCATGGCCGCCGAGATCGCGCGCAACTACCTGCAGCTGCGCGGCATCCAGGCGCAGATCGATATCGCGCGGCAGAACGAGAAGATCGCCGAGCACGCGCTGCGCCTGGCCGAAAGCCGCGCGCGCAACGGCGTGGCGACGCAGTTCGACACCGCCGCGGCCAGCGCCCAGCTGGCCACGGTGCGCGCGCTGCAGCCCGAGCTGGCCGAGCAGCGCGACGCGCACATGAACGCGCTGGCCTTGCTGCTGGGGCTGGCGCCGCGCGAGCTCGACGCCGAACTCGGACCGGCCCGCAAGCTGCCCGATCCGCCGCAGGCGGTGCCGGTGGGCCTGCCGTCGGAACTGGCGCGCCGCCGCCCCGACATCCAGCGCGCCCAGGCGCGCCTGCAGGCGGCCACGGCCGCGGTCGGCGTGGCCACGGCGGACTTCTATCCACGCCTGACGCTGGGCGGCGGCCTGGGCGTCGAATCCTTCCACGGCAGCGACCTGGGCAACTGGGCTTCGCGCCAGTTCACCGTCGGGCCGACGCTGTACCTGCCCATTTTCGAGGGCGGCAGGCTGCGCAGCACCCTGGCGCTCACCGAGGCGCGCCAGCAGGAAGCCGCCATCGACTTCCAGCGCACGGTGCTGCGCGCCTGGCACGAAGTCGACGACGCGCTCAACGCGTGGGCCGCGCAACAGCGCCGCCACGTCGAACTGCGGCACGCCTACGAACACAATCTGCGCGCCCTGCGCGCGTCCGAGGCCGCCTACAAACAGGGCGCGGCGGACTATCTGCCGGTGCTGGTCGGACAGCGCAACCTGCTCGACAGCCAGCTGGCGCTGACCCATAGCGCGACCCGCTCCACCTTGACGGTGGTGGCCCTGTACAAGGCGCTGGGCGGCGGCTGGGACGCGGCCGCGCAAGACGGCGGGGAGGTCCGGTGAGCGCGCACGCAGCGGCCGCCCCGGCCGTCCCCGAACGCCGCGCGCGCCCGCTGGTCGCGCTGACCGGCATCTTCCTGGCCGCGATGACGGCCGGCCTGAACAACCGCGTCGGCGCGCTGGCCCTGGCCGACATCCGCGGCGCGCTGGGCCAGGGGCTGGACGACGCCTCCTGGCTCCACACGGTCTATGCGGCGGGCGAGCTGGTCGCCATGCCGTTCGCCTCGTGGTTCGCCATCACGCTGTCGCTGCGCCGCTTCCACCTGGGCATGGTGGGCCTGTGCGCGCTGATCGCGCTGGTGCTGCCGTTCGTCCACAGCCTGCCGCTGCTGCTGGCGCTGCGCGGGCTGCAGGGCCTGGCCGGCGGCGCGCTGATCCCCGTGCTGATGATGGCCGCGCTGAAATTCCTGCCCGCGCCGATCCGGCTGCACGGGCTTGCGCTTTACGCCATGACCGCCACCTTCGCGCCCAACGTCTCGACCTGGCTCACCGGCCTGTGGACCGACAGCCTGACGGACCTGCGCCTGGTCTACTGGCAGGCGATCCCGCTGCTGCTGCTGGCCGGCGCGCTGGTGGGCTGGGGCCTGCCGGACGCCCCGTCGCAGGCCGAGCGCTTCAAGCGCGCCAACTGGCCCGGCATGGCCATGGGCGTGATCGGGCTGATCCTGGTCACGGTGGCGCTGGACCAGGGCGTGCGGCTGGACTGGTTCGAGTCGCGCCTGATCACGGCGGCGCTGGCCGTGGGCCTGGTCTTCACCGCGGCCTATCTGGTGAGCGAATGGCGCCACCCCGAACCCTTCGTCAAGCTGCAGCTGCTGGGCCGGCGCAACCTGGGCCTGGGATTCACGGTGTTCGTGTGCCTGCTGATCGTGATGCTGTCCGGCTCGTCGGTGCCGTCCGCCTATCTCGGCCGCGTCTGGGGCTACCGGGCGCTGCAAAGCGCGCCCATCGGCCTGATCATCGGCCTGCCGCAATTGCTGCTCGGCCCCTGCGTGGCCGCGCTGCTGTACCGCAAGTGGGTCGACGCGCGCGTCGTGTTCGCGCTGGGACTGGCGCTGATCGCCGCGGCCTGCCTGCTCGGATCGCGCCTGACGGCGGACTGGGTCTGGCAGCAGTTCATCGTGGTGCAGACGCTGCAGGCGCTGGGCCAGCCCATGGCGGTGGTGTCCCTGCTGTTCCTGGCCACCAGCGTGGTGCAGCCGCCCGAAGGCCCCTACGTGTCGGGCACCATCAATGCGCTGCGGGTGTTCGGCACCCTGGCCGGCAGCGCGGCCATCGGCCAGCTCACGGTGGTGCGCGAGCGCTTCCACGCGGACATCCTGCTCGACAGCCCGGGCCTGCTGCATGGCGGCTGGACGCAGCTGATCGAGCCGGCCCGCATCGCCTCCGCATTGCACGAGCAGGCCTTCGTGCTGGCCACGTCCGACGCCTACCTGGCGCTGGGCCTGCTGGCCGTTCTGATGATTCCCCTGGTGCTGCGCCTGCAATACATCCCGGCGCCGCAACCCGCTACTACTTCTCATGGATGAACCTATGCCTCAGCTCAAGACCGGCAAGACCGCCGTCGGCGCCCTGCTCGCCGTCACCGTCGTCGCCGCGCTTTTCTACATCAACCGTCCGGAAAGCGCGTCGGACCTGCAATCGACCGACTACGCCTACGTGCGCGCCGACTTCACCCAGGTCGCGCCGCAGGTTTCGGGCCGCGTCGCCGAAGTGCTGGTCGAAGACAACCAGCGCGTGGAGCCGGGACAGCTGCTGGCGGTGATCGATGACCGCGACTTCGCCATCGCGCTGGAACATGCCCGCGCCAGGGTCTCCAGCGCGCAGGCCGTGATCGACAGCCTGGACGCCCAGATCGCCCGCCAGGAAAACGAGATCGAGCGGGCGCAGGCCACCGTCACGGCCGACAGCGCATCCCTGCGCCTGGCCCGGGCCGATCTGGCGCGCTACCGTAATCTGGCAGCGGACGGCGCCGGCACCGTGCAGGCGCTGCAGCGCGCGCAGGCCCAGGCCACCATCCACGGCGCCAATCTGGAAAAGGACCGGGCCGCCCATCAGGCCGCGCTGCGCCAGCTCGACATCCTGCGCGCCGAACTGCGCAAGGCGCGGGCCGCGCTGGCGCAGACGAAGGCCGAAGAGGCCGCCGCGGAACTGAATCTCTCGTATACGCGCATCACCGCCCCGATCGCGGGCACCGTGGGCCAGCGCGCGCTGCGCGTGGGGGCCTTCATCGCCACGGGCAAGCCCGTGGCCGCGATCGTGCCGCTGGACGCGGTCTACATCGAAGCCAATTACCGCGAAACCCAGCTCGCGCGCGTGCGCCCCGGCCAGCCGGTGAAGATCCGCGTGGACGCGTTGCCCGGCGTCACGCTGCGCGGCACCGTCGACAGCCTCGCGCCGGCCAGCAACGCCAGCTATGCCCCGCTGGGCCCGCAGAACGCCACCGGCAACTTCACCAAGATCGTGCAGCGCCTGACCGCCCGCATACGCCTGGACGCGGACCAGCCGCAGGCCGCGCGCCTGCGCGTGGGCATGTCGGTCGAACCCGAGATAGACGTGTCCGCCGAGCCGGCCGCCGGCCGCACAGTCGCCGCGCGCGGCGCTACCTCGTATTCCGACTGATTCGAAGCCCCTGCGGGCCGGATATCGGCGTATCTGTGGCGTGTTCCAAGTACTGGAACCGAAACTTTCACCAAATCATGTGAGGACAATTTTCAGCGTTTTCCCCGCAATCGCCGTAGGCCCCAAGGCCCGCCCATACACAATGTCGGATTTGAAGCGATTTTCTAATAGCGCCTGGTTATTTGCCTGACTAGGCTGGCCCTGAAGCTGCCAAAAAAAGGAAAGAAGAAATGCACAGGGCCAGTGAACAGGAACACGACAAACAGGCGCTCATCATCGGCTGGATTCTGGACGGTCCCAGGCCCGTCTTCACCGATGTGATCAGCGAAGTCCGCAGGTGGATGGACGATGGGCTCGAGGTCTATGAAGTGACCCGGGTCCACGGCAGCAGTGGCAAGCACCTCAGCCCTTTGGAGGCCCGCAGTCCGCGCCGCGCGCGGGCCGGCCTGTGACGGGCGGGGCGCCGTACAGGAGGAAAAACAATGAGAACCGGAGTCATCAGTCTCAACGGTTACCGTCTCGAGTACAAGCTGTGCGAAGTCTCGTTGCGGCCGGGCTGGAACGTGTGGGTGCGCACCTCGCCCCACAAGAGCTGGACGCAGATCGGCACGGGCGATCGCGTGTTCGCCAATGAACATGCCGCCATGAGCGGCGTGAAGCACACGGCCGAGGAACTCAACGCGCGGCGCCTGAAAATATAGCGGCGCGGGGCCTGCCCCGCGCCGCGTCTGCCGCCGGCCTCAGCGGCCGCGCACCTTCACCGCCTGGTCGATGGCGCCGAACAGCGATTGCCTGCCGTCCAGCGCCTCGATACGGACCCGGTCCCCGTGCCGCAGGTAGGGGCGCAGGTCTTGTTCCGGCGCGCCGTCCAGGATCTGGCGCACGCGGGCCTCGGTGATGCAGGCGCTGCCGGCGGCCGGGTCCTCGTTGCTGATGGTGCCCAGGCCGATGATGCTGCCCGCGCCCAGCGCCCGCGTGCGGGCCAGGTGCGCGATGACCTGCGAGAAGTTGAAGATGGTCTCCACGTTCGAATGGGGCTGGCCGAAGGCCACGCCGTTGATCGAGATGTGGACGCGGAAGTTGGGCATGCTGTCTTTCCACAGCGCGCCCAGCGCCGCCGGCGTGAGCGCGATGGGCGCGAAGCTGGTGGCGGGCTTGCTCTGGTAGAAGCCGAAACCCTTGGACAGTTCGTCGGGAATCAGGCCGCGCAGGGACACGTCGTTGAGCAGCACCACCAGCGCGATGCATTGCTCGGCCTGCTCGACGCTGACGCCCATGGGCACGTCCTTGGTGACGACGGCGACCTCGGCTTCGAGGTCGATCTGGTGCGCCTCGTCGACGGCCTCGATGTCGTCCTGGGCGCCCAGCATGACGTCGGAGCCGCCCTGGTAGACCAGCGGCTCGGTTTCATAGCGCGGCGGAATGGGCTCCTTGCGCCATTGATAGATCAGGCGCGCGTGGTTGCGGTAGACGGACGCGTCGGCCCACTGGTAGGCGCGCGGCAGCGGCGCCATGCAGGCGGCCGCCTCGAAGGCCGGCGCGCCGGCCCAGCCGGCCGCGTCCAGCGCCTCGCTTTGCGCGAGCAGCCGCGGCGCGAGCGCGTCGAAATCATCCAGCAGCGCTTGCAGCGTCGGAGCGGCCTGCGCGGCCGTCCAGCGCTGGCCGGCCGCGTCGACCAGCATCAGCTGGCCGTCGCGGGCACCGTTCTTGCGCGTCGCCAGACGCAAAGGCAGGTTGGGCAGCGTCATTGCATTCCTTTGCCGGCGGTCCGGCCGGATTGGGTGTCGGTCCATGCGCGCAGCGTCTGGTGGGCGGTCTTGGCGAAGCCGGCGACGACCTCGGCCGGCGCCACCTCCACCGTCAGCTCCAGGCGGAAGCCGTTGGGATCGAAGAAGTAGACGGATTCGATGTAGCCGTCGTGGTCGGTCACGCCCAGCACCTCGATGCCGTGCGCTTCCAGCCTGGCCTTCATCGCCACCAGGTCCTCCATGCTGTCGACGCGCAGCGCCATGTGGTTGACCCAGGACGGCGTGTTGGGCGAAGGCAGCGCGGCGGTGTCGTCGCCCAGGTCGAAGAAGGCGATGTGCGAGCCGTCGGCCATGCGGAAGAAGATGTGGACGTACGGGCAATAGTCGCCCGTGCTGGGCACGTGGTCCTTCTTGATGACGTGCACCAGCGGCAGGCCCAGGATGTCTTCGTAGAAGTGGCGGGTTTCCTCGGCGTTCTTGCAGCGCCAGGCGAAGTGGTGCAGACCGTGTACGGGACGGGGCGAGTTCATGTCGTACTCCTTTCTGGATCAGTCCAGAACGATGTTGGCCTGGCGGATGACCGCCCCCCATTTGAGGGACTCCGCGCGGGCCAGGGCCTTGAATTTTTCGGGCGTGCTGGGCAGCGGCTCGAAGCCGAAATCGCTGAAGCGCTGCAGCACGTTCGGATCGGCCAGCGCCGCGTTGAGCTGCCGGTTCAGCAGCGCGACGACCTCGGCCGGCATGCCGGCCGGACCCAGCACGCCTTGCAGGGCGAAGACCTCGACGTCGTTGACGCCCTGCTCCGCCAGCGTGGGCACGTCCGGCACGGCGGCCGAACGCTGCGCGGTGCCGATGGCCAGCGCGCGCACCCGTCCGGACTTGATGTAGGAAATGCCGGACGCGAGATCCAGGAACATGACGGGCACGTGGTTGCCCAGCAGGCTCTGTATGGCGGGCGCGGCGCCCGCGAAGGGCACGTGCGTCAGGTCCGTGCCGGTGCGGCTCTTGAACAACTCCATCGCCAGGTGATGCGGCGAGCCGTTGCTGACCGAGGCGAAATCGACCTTGCCCGGGTTGGCGCGCACGTAGGCCAGGAACTCGGTCAGGTTGCGCGCCGGGAAGTCGGGATGGACCACCAGCAGCAGCGGAAAGCGGCCGATGGCGCCGACGTACGTGAAGTCGTTCTCGGGGCTGAACGCAAGCTTCTTGAACAGGTGCTCGTTGAAGAACAGCAGCGCGTTGTCGGCCGACATGATGGTGTAGCCGTCCGGCTTGGACCGGGCCACCAGGTCGGCGCCGATATTGGTCGAGGCGCCCGGCCGGTTGTCGATCATGAGCTGCTGGCCCAGCTTGGGCCGCATGCTTTCGGCCAGCGCGCGCGCCAGGTTGTCGGTGCCGCCGCCGGCCGGATAAGGCACCACCCACTTGATGAGGCGGTCCGGATAGGCGCCCTGGGCGGCGGCGCAGGCCGGCCCCGCCAGGGCGCTGGCGGCGAGCAGCTTGAGTACGTGACGACGGTTCATGAATGGTTCTCCCCCGGTGTTTTTCTTGGACTCAGCCCGCCGACAGCGACGGCTGTGGCAGGTCTTTCAAGGCGGCGTCGATGGCGGCCTTGCAGGCCGCCTCGTCGCCCAGCCGCTCGAACAGCAGCAGGGCCAGCCTGGACAGGAACAGCGACTCGCGCTCCCGGCCGGCCTGGCCGATCGCGTTGCTGCAATAGGTATAGACGCGGTCCTGCGCTGCGGCGTCGAACATCACGACGGACTCCTCTGGATTTGGCATGCTTGGGCAATGGCGGCCTGCACCCTGGCGGCGTCGGCGCGCCGCCAGCGCGCACAGACATGGCCGTCGGGCCGGACGAGATAGGCGGTTCCTTCGGTTGCGCCATAGGCGCGCGCGGCGGGGCTGGAGACCGGCGCCGCCACCGCGCGACAGGGCACGGCGCCGGCGTCCCGCGCCAGCGTCATCGGCTCGGGCCCGAAGCACAGCAGCGTGAACGCGTCGCCGGCCAGCAGGTCCGTGACGAAAACGCCGTCTCGCACCGGCGCGTCATCCAGCGGCGCGCCGGGCGGCGGACCGGCCTCGAACGCATCGCTTGCGGCCGACAACGCCGAGGACTGGTAGTGGATGGCGTGCGTCTGGCGCGGGTTGATCAGCCGCGCGATGCCCGGATGCGCGCCCGCCAGCGACAGCGCGGCCTCGCGCATCAACTCGAAGCCGCGGTGCGGCGGCGACATGAATTCGGTGCTGCGCATGGCGCTGGCCGCGTTGACGTGAAACGCCTCGATGCGCTCCTGGCTATAGCTGTCCAGCAGCGCGTCGCCGGCCTGCCCGCGGATGCGCGCGGCCAGTTTCCAGGCCAGGTTGTCGGCGTCGTCGAAGCCGGAATTCAGGCCGCGCACGCCGAAGATCGGCATGGCGTGGGCCGAGTTGCCGGCGAACAGGATGCTGCCGTGGCGGTAGCTGTCCAGCGTCATGGCGCCGGCGCGGTAGATCGAAGTCCAGACCGGCGTCCACGGCAGGTGGCCTTCGCCGATCGCGTCCAGGTGGTTCTGCACGAACGCCCGGATCTGCGCGGGCTCCATCACCTGGGCCGCGTCCTGCCCGGCGGCCAGCTGGTAATCGACGCGCCAGATGTCGTCCGGCTGGCGGTGCATCAGTATCGTGGTGCCGCGCGCCCAGGGCGGATCGAACCAGGCCCGGCGCTCGGTGGGCGACTTGCTGGGCAGTTCGATGTCGACGATGGCGTAGCGCCCCTGGTATCCCACGCCTTTGAGTTCCAGGCCCAGGCTGTTGCGCACGAAGCTCTGGCCGCCGTCGCAGGCCACCAGCCAGTCCGCCCGGGCGTCGTAGTCGCCCAGGGGGTTGCTGACGGTCACGGCCACCCCGTCCGCCTCCTGCCGCACCGCGGTGATCCTGCTCTGCCAGCGGAAGTCGATGGTGCCCGGCCGCTTCCGGTTCACCGCGGCGATCTCGTCCAGCAGGTACTGTTCGATGTAGTACTGCTGCAGGTTGATCATGGGCGGGAACTTGTCCGCCTCGCCCGTGGGCATGTCGAAGCGGAAGACCTCCCGGTCGCCATAGAAGCTGCGCCCGCGGCTCCAGGCCAGGCCCTTCTCCATGAAGCGCGCGACCACGCCCAGCCGGTCCAGGATCTCCAGGCTGCGCCGGGAGATACAGGCGGCGCGGCTGCCCTCGCAGACGGAATCGTCGGCCTCGATCACCACGCTGCCCACACCCCGGCGGGCCAGCCCGAGGGCGACGGCCATGCCCACCGGGCCGCCGCCCGCGATCAGCACCGGGTGCCGACCGGGCTCGTCGCGCCCGGCCAGGCCGGCAGGCATCCGCGGCGCATAGCGTTGATACGTGAAAGGTCCGATATGTGTAAGCGGCACGATTGGCAAGCCCTGGTTTTTCGTACATTGATGTCGAACAATTATCTGGCTTGCCGCCGCTTAAAATGTCATACAAAAATACGACGTACTAGCCCGAGCATGAAAGTCACCCGCCTGTCCTCGAACGCCGCTTCGGCCAGTCCGCAGCTCGCCCTGCGCCTGATCGAAGCCATCGGCTCGCACGCATTCGCCACGCAGGTGCTGGAATCCCTGGAAGACTTCGTGCCGGCCAGCCACTGCACCATCTTCGGGCTCAAGAGCAACGGCCGCATGGAGGCGCTGTCCAGCGCCAGCGCCATCGGCCAGATCGCCACCATCACGGCGGTGGACTACATGCAGATGGGCTTCGACCAGCTCGACTCGAACACGCTGTGGCTGTCCAAGCGCAAGCCGGGCCGCGAACGCCAGTTCTGGATGGGGCACCAGTTCGCCAGCGACGTGACCCACGCGCGCTACCGCCAGCTTTGCTACGACGTGCCCGGCATCCGCGAGCGCCTGTCGCTGCTGTCGGTCTTTCCCGACGGCTACCGGATCTCGCTCAGCCTGTACCGCAACCATTCATATCCCGACTACAGCGTGGCCGACATGCACTGGCTGTCGCTGCAGGCGCCGATCCTGGCGGCCGCGGTGCTGCGGCACGTGACGCTGTTTCCGCAATCGCTCACGCCCCGCGCCTCGGAACAGGAACTCATTTCCACGCTGTCGTATCGCGAGCGCCAGATGGTCGCCCACATCCTGGACGGCCTGACGACCAAAGAGGCGGCCGCGCGCATCGGCATCGCGCAGACCACGGCGGCCACGTACCGCTACCGGGCTTTCCGGCACCTGGGCGTGGGCACGCTGGGCGAGCTGTTTGCGCTGATGCGCAGCCCGCCTGCGTGCCGCAAGCACTACCGATAGCGGCTATGGCGCCGCCGGCGGCGCGTGCCGGTTCACGTAATCGAGCAGTGCGTCCGGCATCGCCTGCACGGGATCGCGCGGCGGCGCGTCGCTTCGCAAGTCGACGTAAAGCGCGATCGCGGCCAGCAGCGCCGCGCGCACGGACTCGCGCTCATGCGCGGCGACGGTGACCGCCAGCCGCGCGCTGGCCGGCGGCGGCAGCCTCTCGATCTTCCTGACGCCGCGCTGCGGCCCGCCGGCCCGGCGGTGCAGCATGGGCCCCAGCACCTGGTCGCGCAGCAGGCCCAGGATGCCGATGGCTTCGAACAATTCGCCGCGCGCCAGCTTGGCGGCGCCGTAATGCAGCCAGATCCATGCCCTGCGCTCGAACCATTCGGGCGTGGCGGCCGGCCATGCGATCGCCGCGGCCTCCAGCCGCGCCTCGATCCACTGGCGGTCGCGCGCGAACAGCACGGCCGGCCGCTCCACCCGCCGCTGCAGCTCCGCCGCGGTCACGAACTTCAAGTCCACGTGCAGCAGTTCCGGGCCATACAGGCAGATCAGCAGCCTGGGCTCGCCCACGTGCTCGCCGGTAAACGCGGAAAGCAGCCCGCCGATGCGCTCGGCGAACGCCAGGCGCGAGGCCATGACGTCGTCATAGCTGGCGTCGTCGCAGACGATGACGAAGTCCAGGTCCGAATACGGGTCCAGGCCGCCGTGGATATACGAGCCTCCGATCAGCAGCGCGATCATGCGCGGGTCCGCCGCCACCGCCGCGCGGACTTTTTCCAGGAACCCGCCGTGCAGGGCGGGAAGCGTGTCTGCCATGTCGAATCCTCCGAACCGGCAGGCCAGATTACCGAATCCGCCGCCCCGCGGGCAAGCGTCCCCGATAGCGGCGGCGCTGCCCGGCATACCCGTGCGGCAATACTATTGCGGTTTATATCCGTCAATTTCATACTTCCAGCCCGGGCCTGTACTTCCACGGAGGTGCTGCGGTGTATGACGACATCCGAAAGCAAGGGGCGCGGGCCGCCCGCGAGGGGCTGACCCTCTGGGACTGCCCCTACTTCCGGGCGGATGCGATGCCCGGACACACGGGCGAATCTCCCGAAAAATGGCGGGCCAAGGTCGAAGCCTGGGAGGCCGGATGGAAAGCCGAGGTCGGCATCCGCCGACCGCCGCCGGCGCGAAGCCGGCCGGCCAGGCGGCGCGGCGCCTAGTGTCCCGTCCCGTCGATACGTCCGCACGCGCGCCCTCGCCGGGGCGCACGCGGCTTTCGGCACGCCGCTTGCTGACTCACGCCGGCACCGCTGTTGAAGAGCCCGCGCCATGATCGAGCACGATGTCGAAGTCGGCGACCTGACGGTCCATTTCTACGATTCCGGAAAAATCGAGGGCGCCACCTTGCTGGCCCTGCACGGATGGCCCCAATCCGCGTGCTGCTGGTTCGAGCTCATGTCGCGCATGAGCGGCCTGCGGGTACTGGCGCCCGATCTGCCCGGTGTCGGCGCCTCTTCGGGACGTCCGCCGCGAGGCGACAAGCGCGCCCTGGCCGCCATACTGCTGCAAGCGCTCGACCGCCTACAGGTCGACCGGTTCTGCGTGGCCGGCCACGACGTGGGCGGGATGATCGCCTACGCGCTGATGCGCATGCAGCCCGCGCGGCTGAGCTGCGGCGCCATCATCGGCGTGTCGGTGCCGGGCGTAGCCCCCTGGGCGCGCGTGGCCGCCGATCCGGCGCTATGGCATTTCGGCCTGCACCGGGTGCCACACCTGCCCGAAGTACTGGTGCGCGACCACGTCGCGGAGTATTTCGATTTCTTCTACACCGCGCTGCGCGGCCCGGCGGGCGGCGTGCCGGCGCGCAACCGACAGGCGTATTGCCGCGCCTATGCGCGCCCCGACGCCCTGAGCGCCGGCTTCGACTGGTATCGGGCGTTCGACGAAGACGCCGCCGCCAACGCCGCCGACGCCGGCCCCTGCACCGTGCCCCTGCTTTACGTGCGGGGCGGCGACGACGCCGCCGCGCTCGAAAGCCATGCCAGCGGATTGCGGCAGGCGGGCTTTGCCCGGGTCGAGACGGCGCGCATCGCGCGCGCCGGCCACTTCGTCCCGGATGAGGCGCCGGCCGAACTCGCCGCCCTGCTCACCGGTTTCATCGCCGAATTCGGCTGGAGCGAGCTGGCGTCGCACCCGTAGGCCGCCACCGACGGATACCCCCAGCCATGAAGCACAGCCCAACCGATTCCGCCCACGACAGCCACGCCGGCCGTCCGTACCTGAAGCTCTGGATCAACATGGCGCTCGGCCTGGCCGTCATGTACTTCGTGATGTTCTCGATGATCGACGGCAGCCGCGACTTCCGCAACAACCTGAACATGTTCTACATGGCCGTGACCATGTGGGCGCCCATGGGCGTCTTCATGCTGGCGACCATGCCCGGCATGTTTCCGCGCAAGACGCTGAACCTCGTGCTGGGCTGCCTGTTCTTCGTGCTGACGGCCGGGTCATTCGCCGCCACGCGCCGCCAGGCCGCGATCGACGACCGGCAGTTCATCGCCTCGATGGTCCCGCACCATTCGGGCGCCATCCTCATGTGCCGGCAGGCGTCGCTGACCGACGCCGAACTGATCGAGCTGTGCAACAGCATCGCCGCCGGGCAGCGGCGCGAGATCGAGCAGATGAACGCCATCGCGGCGCGCCTCGATGCGCGCCGTTGAACGCGGCGCCGGCATCGCTGGATACCGATAGAGTGAAATCCTGCTTCAGCGCCGCGCGTCGGCGCAATCCGCGCCGGTGCGCCTTGCGGGCAGCGGCGTGTCGCCGCCGGTATTGCCCGCGTAGCGCCGGATCTTCTCTGCCAGCTCCGGCGTGGCGCGCTCGTAGCCGTAGCAGTACGGCGGCGTCGGCGCGGCCTCGGGGCGGTAATCCTGCAGCACCGGCTTGGCGTCGCCCAGGTACAGATTGTCCTTCAGCCGCAGAAAGGCCTTGTGGTCCTGCGTGTAGCCGTGTTGCGCCTTGCGCCGCTCGTACGCGCCGCGGTCCGATTCGCCGTTCGGCAGCGCGCTGCGTTCGGAGGCGATGGGGATATAGCGGCAGTAGTTCACGTTGACGCCTTCCACCGTGGGGTAGAACTCGGGCTCCACGCACTTGCGCCGCGTATCGTTGCTGAACATGTTGCCCTCGATCAGGGCCTTGGCCTCCAGGCTGAAGCTCATGCCATAGAAGTCCCAGTTCTCCAGCAGGTTGTTGTACAGGTGGAAGGTGCCGAACTGCCCGCGCGGATTGCGCTGCACGGTGTTGAAGAAGTAGTTGTGGTGCAGCGTGACCCGCGCGATCGAATCGCGGCCGTAGTTCTGGAACAGGTTCTTGGAGGTGATGTTGTTGAGCAGCATGACCTTGTTGGAATCATGGAACTTGGTCCACGAGATCGTGACGTCGGTCGAGCCGTTCTTCACGTTCAGCAGCCGGTCCGACATGCGCGACAGGTCGAGATGGTCGACCCATACGTCGCGGCTGCCGTTGGCCACGTTCACCGCCTGCGTCAGCCGCTTCAGGCGGCCGTCTATGGTCAGGTGCGTGAGGATGACGTTGCGGCTGCCGTACACGCCCAGCCCGTCGTCGATCAGCGCCACGCGCCTGCCGCGCCCGTCTATGGTGACGTCGGACGGCACGCGCAGCTGCGATTCCAGCACGATGCTCATGTCGGACGCAAAGCGTATCCACGCCGGTCCCTTCTTGGCCTGCGCGAGCGCCGCGCGCAGCGTGCCCGGCCCGGCGTCCCGGTCCGACGTGACCTCGATCCAGCGTCCGCCCTGGCCGCCCGTGGCGCGCGCGCCGTAGCCTTCGCGCTGCGCCAGCAGCCCGGAGACCAGCGGACAGTCCGCGTCCGGCGTCGCGCAGGAATCGGCGGCCTGGGCCGTGCCGCCATACAGCAGCGCCAGGACCAGCAGGCCGCGCATTGCGCTCAAGATCGGCTTCATGGCGTGTCGCTCCCTATCGTTGCGCCGATCGGTCCGCGGCCGCGACGTGGCGCCAGATCCCGCCGCTCAGGCGCAGGTCTTCCGGCGGGCCGGCCAGGTGCTCCCTGAGCCGTTCGAAATAGGCCTGCTGCCAGCGCTGCGCGTAAGCCTCGGCGTCCTCGCCGGGCGCGGCCGAAGGCAGCATCTCCAGCGTATAGGCCACGCGCCCGTTCTCCCAGCGCGGCGCGTAGAACACCGAAGGCACGCCCAGGCGGTGCGCGAGGTGCGAGGCGAAACCGGAGTACGTGACCTGCTGGCCCGCGAAGGTGGTGCGCGGGGCGGCCGGATTGGCCGCGCCGTCTATCGCCAGGCACAGCACGTAACCCGAGCCGAGCGCGCGCATGCAGGCCTTGGCGACCTGGGCCTCGGTCTGGTCGGCGGTGGAGATCAGGGCCGCGGAATAGCTGCTCTGCGCGATGCTGGGCGCGGTCGCCAGCCAGCGCGACGGAATGCCCAGCAGCTCCAGCGCCATGAGACCGGCGTACATCGGCCCCACGTGCGCGGTGGCCACCACCACGCCGCGGCCGGCCGCCAGCAGCGGCGCGAAAAAGCGCTCGCCGGTGTCGAGTTCGCCCAGCAGCTGCATGGCGTCCTCGACGTCGTCCTCGCGGCATTCGAGCCAGTCGAACAGCAGATGGTCCATCAGATGCCCCCAGCGCGCGCGGCGCTCCCATTGCGCGCGGTCCACGCTCTGGTCGCCGCGCAGCGACCAGGCCCAGTCGAGCCGGGCCTGCGGAATCGGCGCGGTGTCGAGCTTCGTCTCCAGCTGCGCCATGGCCTGCTCGAAGGTGGGCGGCAGCTGCAGGTTGCGGCGGGCGACGTAATGCTCGAACAGCGCCTCGGCCTCCTGCTTGCGGCCCGCCTGCGACAGCGCGCCGATGGCCGAGCGCTGCCAGATCTGCTTGTCGGGCGATTTCTCCACCAGGTGCAGCATCTGGTCGGCGGCCTCGTCGTACTGCTGCGTGTAGCGCAGGGCGCGGGCGTACAGGGCGCGCGTCTGCTCCAGCTCGGGCGCCAGGTCCAGCGCCTGCTTGAGCGGCGCGACGGCCTCCTTGTAGCGCCCGGCGCGCAGCAGGGTCTCGCCGTACAGCGTCAGCAGCCTGACGTCGGCGGGCGCGGCCTGCAGGCCCGCCTCGAAATGCGCCGGCGCGTGCGTCTTGCGGTCGTCCTCGCCGCCGCGGCGCAGCAGCGCCAGCCCGAGCGAGGTGCGCAGCGGCGCGCTGTCGAGGCCCGCCTTCAGCGCCGCCTCGCCCAGCATGATGGCGGCTTCCACCCGTTCGTCGTCGAGCAGGGCGCGCAGGGCCACGGTGGCCACGCGTTCGTTCGGCAGCTGGTCGGGGTCCAGCGCCGCGGCGATGCGGGCGGCCTCGGCCGCGTCGCCGTTGCGCACGAAAGCCAGCAGCCACCAGTAGGTTTCGTCGGCGTCGCGCTGCGCCAGGCCCACGGTGGCGCGGGCGACCTCGGCGGCCTCGGCCTTGCGGCCGGCCTGCACGCGCAGCTGGATGCGGGCGGCATGCAGCGCCGCGGTGTCGGGTTCGATCGCGGCGGCCGCGTCGGCCTCGGCGATGGCGCGGTCCCATTGCTCGGTGCGCGCCAGCAGGCTGGCCAGCAGGCGGCGGTCGTCGGCGCGCGCCGGATAGGCGGCCGCCAGCCGCTCCAGCGCGGCCATGGCCGGTTCCAGCCGGCGCTCGCGCACCAGCGGCGCGACCAACAGCCGGCGCACGTCGCGCCAGCCCTCGCCCGTCTGCGCCAGCGCCGGATCGAGCCGGGCCATTTCCTGCGCCGGATCGGGCGCGCCGAGGATTTCCTGGATGACGCCGCGCAGCCGCGCCGTGGCGTCGGCCTGCGCGCGGCGTTGTTCGATAAGCGCTTCAGCCATGACGCAATCCCCTCAGCAAAGCCATCGCGACACGGGCGATGAACATCAATACGAAGCCCAGCGCCAGCGCCTGCAGCAGCAGAATCCCCGTGCGCGGGCTGCTGGGCCGGTCCGTGGGCACCGGCTGGGCGATGATGGACAGATAGCGCTGCAGGCGCAGCGTGTCGGTCATCGCCTGCTGGTAAGACTGCTGCGCCAGGGTCAGGTTCGAATCCGCGAAGGCCTGGGTGTTGCGCAGCGCCTCGTACGACTTGAGCTGCTGCGCCTCGGTATTGCCCTGGCCGCTCAGGCGCTGGCGCACCGACTTCAGCCGCTTCTTCAGCGACGCCACCTGGAGTTCGGCCGGCTTGAGCATGAAGTGGTCCTTGTTGCCCAGCGCGCGGATCTTGTCGAGATTGGTCTGCGCGCTGCTCAGCTCGGTTTCGAGCTGGCTGGACAGGTTAAGCAGCATCGACACGGTGGCGGTCGGGTCGATGTTGCCGTGCGAGGTGCGCCAGGCCGTCAGGGCTTCGCGCGCGGCCAGCGCCTCTTTCTCGGCCAGCCTGACCGACTCTTCGCTGACCTTCAGCTTGTCGGCCACGCCTTTCTCGTTCATGGAGCTGACGAACTCCTCGGCCAGGACGATGAGTTCCTTGGACAGGGTTTCGGCGTGCTGCGGCGAGAACGCGCTCACCCGCAGCACGTCGATCTGCTCCAGCGCGTTGAACGAGACGTGCACCGCGGCCCGGTAGGCGCGGTACAGCTCGTCCTCGCTGGAGTCCTCGTCCAGGCGGTTCAGCGGGTCCAGGCCGGAATTGGCCAGGAACTGGCGCAGCCCCACCTTGCGGTCGAGCTGGCGCATGCAGTCGCGCGACTTGAGGAACTCGCTGACCGCCCAGCCGTCGACGAAACCGCCCAGCATGCCGCCCATATTGCCCGTGGTGATCAGGCTGGCGGCCCCGCCGCCGCCCTGCTGGCCGGAGGCGGACTGCACGAAGAAGCGCGACTCCGCCTCGTAGCGCGGCGTGGCGACGAACAGCACGTAGGCCAGCGCCAGCGCCACCGGCGCGACCACGATGGCCGCGTTGATCCAGCGGTGGCGGCGGCGCTCGCGCAGCGCGGACTCGCGCTCGCGGCGGCGGCGCGCGATCTCCGAGCCGCCTTCAGAAGCCGAACTGGCTTTCCTCGAAGTTTCCTGCGAGGAGCTCATCGCCTGCGCCGCCGGAGTCGCCTCTTGATCGCCTCGGCGGGTACTTCTGGAGGCATTGGTCGAGGTCGTCTTCGATGCGGAGGGCGCTTCGTTCATAAATCAAGCCTTTGTAGCAGTAGTCCGCCAGCTGGTTCTGGCGGTAACTGGAGAAAATGAGTGTCCGGCCGACCAGCCGCTCTTCGAACAGCGCCAGCCACAGCCGGGTGAAACGGCAGGGTTCGAAGGGAATGGACCCCTCGATCACGTAGACGTCGAACGCCGGCGCCAGCGCCAGCGCGAACGAAAACTCCTGCCGCGCGTAGAGCGGCCAGTGCTCCATGGGCCTGGCCAGGAACTTCGGGTCGCTGACCAGGTCGGCGACCAGTTCGTAGGTGGCGTCGGCGTCCAGTTCGTACATCTCGCACACGAAGTCGATCATGCTCAGGCCGCTGGCCTTGCCGCGGATGAAGCCCTGGCGGCCTATCGCCCACGAGACGTTGCCGTCGTGCTTGACGAAGCCCTGGCGCGGCGGCCGCAGATTGCACAGCAGGTCCACGAGCTGGCGGTGCATTTCCGGCGCCGGCGACAGCAGGGCGTAGCGGCCCACCGGAATGTCGAGCGTGGCGCGCGACAGCAGCGGCTGCCGGCTTCCGTAGGCATAAGGCTCGTCGGTCACGCCATTGAGATGGATCATCGTCTTGCCTCACATCGGCTGGACATTGGGGCGGGCCAGCCGTTCGCCCGCCAGGGCGACCACGAACAGGAACACCAGCGCCGTCAGGAAGTAGCCCAGGCTCGCGTCCTGCGATTCGTAGGCGTCGAAATAGACCGAGCGCAGCAGCTGCATGCCGTGGGCGAACGGAGACCACAGCATCCACGGACGCAGCTGCTCGGGCAGCTGTTCCGACACGAAGAACACGGCCGCGAAGATCTGCAGGAAGCGCTCGATCACCGGCGCCAGCCGCAGATAGAACGGCCAGAAGGTCGCGATCGAGCCGAACAGCAGGCCCATGGCCGAGCCGCAGCATCCCATCAGCACCACGTACAGCACGAAACCCGCCCAGCTCTGCGGCAGCGTGATCAGCTCCAGCGCATGGCCGGCGCTGATCAGCACCGCGAACACCACCAGGTACACCGATACATAGATCATCGCCTGCACCAGCGCGCACATCAGCGGCGTCACCCCCTGGAAATTCAGCAGGCCGCGGGCCGACACGTAGGCCGCGCTGCTTCTGAAGATGACCTGGCGGAACATGATCCAGGTGGTGGCTCCCAGCAGCGAGAAGGTCTGCACGTCCATGCCCATGATGAAGTGCGTGCCCATCAGGATGTACAACGACGAAATCAGCGTCAGCAGCACCACGGGCCCGACCAGCGCCCACAGCAGCGCGATGCGGCTCTCGCCGTGCATGACGTGCAGCTGGTAGATGACCATCGCCAGCAGCGTGCGTCCCACCGGCCGGCCGCGCGCGGCCGTCGGCTGCGGCGCTTCGTGCAGCACTTGCAGGCGCTCGCGCAGCGTCGCGAGATCGCCGGCCTCGTCGGGCGACAGCTCGATCTCCATCGCGATGTCGTTGCGCGAGGCATGGCGGCGCGCCTCGCGCGCCTCGTCCTGCTTGCGCCGCTCCACGCGCCGCGCGTGCGCCGCGGCCAGGCGCGCGTCCTCGGCCACCAGCCTGGCCGGCATGTAGCCGGGCGCGAACACCTCCACGCCCTCGCGTATGTCCTGCTCCAGCAGGCGCACGATGATGCGCAGGCGGCGCCGCGAAAAGTCGGCCAGCGTCTCGTCGACCTTGCTGCGCCCGATCTCCGCGTCCAGCTCGGCCTGCACGGCCTCATACACCGCGCGCCGGGCCGCCACCGAATCGTGCGGCTCGCCCTGCAGCCGCGCCAGCAGCGGCTTGAGCAGCACGTCCGGTTTGGCCTGGGCCTCGAACAGCGCGGCCGGGTCCAGGCGCCAGACCGCGGCGCCGGACCCTACTGCGTAGTCGCTGCTTTTACGGCGCGAGCGCCATCCCTTGATCCTGTCCTCGTTGCTCATCGACACGCTATTGGGTGATGGCCGACGAGTTGGAGGAACCCGAATCGCTGTCGATCGCCCGCGTGGCGCTGAAGCCGGCGCTCATGGTGACGCGGAATGCCGACAGGACCTTCTGCACCTGCGTGAACGGCGCGTCCGAAATATAGATGGCCTGGCCTTCGTGCACGGTGAATTCGCGCGCCAGCGCCACCTGCTCGGGCCGGGTCATGTCGAACTGGTAGACCACCGGCAGCTTGTCCGGCTTGCCGTCCACGCCGGCGGTGGCGGGCGTGAACAGGAACACCGAGCGCGGGTCGGCCGTCTTGTCGTCCAGGCCGCGGGCGTCGGCCAGCGCGTCCAGCACGCTGTAGTTGCGCTTGCTGATGGCCACGCGGCCCTGGTTGCCGGCCGCGCCCAGCACGGTCAGGTATTCGCGCGAGTCGTAGGCGGTGATGACGTCGCCCGGACGCAGCAGGATGTCGTTGTTCTGGTTGCGGTAGATGTCCGACAGCCGCACCGAGGCCACCTGGTTGTCGCGGCGCAGGCTGATCACCAGCTGCTCCGGATTGGTCTGCACCGGCGCGCCCTGCGCCAGCGCGCTGCTCAGGCGCTGCGACGTCTGGGTGATGGGATACATGCCGGGCTTGGTCATGTTGCCCTGCAGGGTGACCATCTGGCCGCGCGCGTCGGCCGCGCGCGTCACGCTGACGTCGGCCCCCATGACCAGCTTGCTCAGGCGCGCCACGATGGCGTCGTGCAGCTGCGCGAGCGTCATGCCGGCGGCCTGGAACTTGCCCAGGATGGGGAACTGGACGTAGCCCTGCCGATTGATTTCCTGGTTGCCCAGGTCGCTCACGCCGGACGGGTCGGCCGCGAACACGCCCAGCCCGCCGCGCTCCCACACTTTCACGTTGATGCCGTCGCCGGGAACCAGGCGGTCGAACCCGGCCTGCGTGAGATCGCGGTAGCTCACCGGGAAATCGGCCACGTCGGGCACCCTGCTGGCCTGCGCGAGCTCGCGCGAGACGGGCATCACCACGACGTCTTTGTCGTCGTGGGCGCCCGTCATCTCGCTCAGCATCGGCCCGGAACGCGGCAGCTGGCACCCCGCAAGCGTCGCGGTGGCAAGCAGCAGCATGGCCAGGGCCGCCTTTCTACGCGGACCCCAGGCCGGGACGTTCATTTGCATAACTACCTTTATCTCCAGGACATCGGTTGGATCGGTGCGGACTCAGGCCAGCATCCGCTGCATCGGGAAATCGATGCGCTCGTCGTTCTCGGACACCGGCATGACCGGCACGCACAGGCTCAGGAACTTGCGCAGCATGGCGTCGAGCGAAAACACTTTCTGCGCGCGATGGCGGCTCTGTTCCTTGATGGTTGCGTCGCTGCGCGCCAGGTCCACCATGGAGGCGACCTTGTCGCAGGCCTCGTGCATGTCCGGATGCTCGACGTCGCTGAGCAGATGGCCCGTGACGTTCTCCACGAAGCACTCGCCCGCGCCGCCGGCCGGCGTCGACACCACCGGCACGCCCAGCAGCTGGGCCTCGATCAGCACGTTCGGCAGGCCCTCGTAGCGCGAAAGCAGCACGCTGGTGTCCATCTGCGAATACCAGTAGCCCACGTGGTTGGACAGGCCCACCAGCAGCAGCCTGTCGGTCACGCGCAGCTCCTCGGCCAGCGACACGATGTTGTCGTGCAGGCGGCCGTCGCCGACGATGACGAAGCGCGCCTGCGGCCGCCGCTTCAGATACTGTGCGGCCATCTTGATCCAGAGCTGCGGCCGCTTGTCCGGCTCCAGCCGGAACACCCCGCCGATGGTCTCGGTGGCGTCGGGCGTGCTTTGCTGGAAGGCGCGCCACTTTTCCTCGTCCGTCGCCGAAGCGTCGGTCGCCAGGTCCGGCACGCCGTTGTACAGCACGTGAAAGCGCACGATGGGTATGCCCAGCCATTCCGCATAGGCCTCGGCGGCCTTGCGGCTGTTGCTGACGAAGTACACGCCGGGCACCTGGGCCAGGGCCTGGTACAGCTCGGGATACTCTTCGCGGAAGCGGTCCTTGCGGATGTTGGGCGGCAGCCCGCGGAACACCAGGTGGATGGTGGGCGCGCCGGCCAGCAGCGCCGCCAGCGCCCCGAACAGGCAGGTGCCGTCCTGCCACAGGCTGACCACGTCGAAAGGATTGGTGCGCAGCACCGGCGCAAGCCGCGTCACGCCGTAGTGCACCGGCGGCGGCAGCTGCTCCAGCAGGCGGCCCAGGCCGGCGTCCGGCACCTGCTGGTGCGACACCGAGACGGCGGGCAGCTTGTTGATTTCCGTGACCGGAATCTGCGCCTTGGTCAGCACCGGCAGGAAAAAGTCCAGGCCCTGCTTCTTGGGCGAGCCCGCGGGCTCGGTGTGCTGCTTGACCATCACTTCGACTTTCTCAGGCCGCATCACGACCGAGGACGGCCGGCGCTCGGGCGACTCGGCCATGCGGGTCAGCTCGTTGGCCAGCCGCGTCAACTGCCGCTCGGCGCCGCCCGGTCCCAGGCTGCCCGTGACCAGCGCGACCGACACCGGCTTGTCCGGCGACTGCTCGGGAATCTCCCGGCCGCGGAAATGCAGGATCGCATGCTTCATCGAAATGATGCGGACGTCCTTGCCGCTGAGCTCGCGGTCCGGCTCCAGGGCCTGGTAGAAGGCGTAGTCGCTGGCCAGTCCGCTGGCCAGTTCCTCGGCCTTGCTGCCGGGCGCGAGCTGGTCGGCCACAGGCGCGATGGCCTCGAACGCGTCGGCCACCAGGCCGCGCTTGCGCAGGCGCTTGGCGAACTCGATGCGCATGTTGCGATCCGGGTAGTGCGCGATCAGCCGGCGGAACAGCGCGTCGGACTGCTCATGGGCGCGGATGTCGCTGAGCAGCTTGGCGCGCGCGAACAGCCGGGCCGGGCTTTTCGAGGTCTCGGGCAGATGGCGGTCGACCAGCGCCAGCGCGTCGTCCAGGTGCCGTTCCTTCACCAGCCGGGTCGCGCAATAGCGCACGATCTCCAGGTCGTCCGGGCATTCGTTCAGCAGCGTGGACCACTGCTCGGACATGCCCTCGTTCAGGCCGGCCGCCTCTTTCAGGCGCAAGAGCAGATAGCGCACCTTCGAGTCGGCCATGTGGCCGCGCGCCAGCGCGTGGGCGCGCACCAGGTTTTCCTGCGCCAGTTGAACCCGCCCCGACGCCGCGACTATTTCCTCGAGCTGCGCCTGGACGTGCTGGAGCTGGGAGGCCTGGTCCTCCTGTTCGGTCATCAATGGTGGGTTCATGCCGCCTTCCTGCGATTGGCCTTTTCGATCCACACCAGGCAACGCTGGATGTAGTGGTCGAACTGCGCCGGGTTGTCGGAACGTTCCTTGAGCAGGCGCCAGTACGGCAGGGCCTGTTCGAAGCGGTGCAGGCGCATGGCGCCGACGGCGGCCAGGCGCAGGCCGACGGGATCGTCCGGAACCAGTTGCAGGATGCGTTCGCCCAGCGCCAGGCGCTCATTGGTGCTGGACGAATCCAGCGCCCGCGCCTCGGCGTACAGCACGGCCAGCACGCGGCGCTTTTCGTGGTCGATTTCCGTCATCTCCGGCCACGAGCGGCCGACCCGGTCCAGCAGGGTCCAGGCGCCCTGGTGGTCGCCGGCAGACAGCATTTCGCGGGCGCCGCGGATCGCGCGCGGCCCGAGGCGGCCGAGCTGGCGCTCCGCTTCTTCCTTCGCGCCCTGGTCGGCCGAGGCATGGGCCTGCACCGCCTTGTAGGCGTCGATGGCTTCGCCGAACCACCCGCCATTGAACGCCGCCCGCGCGAAGAACAGCTTGGCGCTGAACGGCGCGGATTCGGCGGCCGCGGCGCGCTGGAGATGACGCATGGCGGTCTGCTTGTCGCCCAGCGCGTCGGCGGCGCGGCCGCGCATGGCGTCGAGCTCGGGGAAATCGGCCTGGGTGTCCAGGGCGATGTCCGTGAGGTCCATGACTTCCTTGTGGTTGCCCGCCAGCAGCGCGGCGCGCACGCCCAGCCGCATGGCGCGCTCGAACGCGCGCTGGGCGCGCACCCCGGTCAGCGCCTCGGGATTGAGCAGGCGATGCGCGCAGATGCGTTCGGCCGCGTCGCGCAGGCGTCCCTCTTCCAGCGCGCGGGCGCCTTCTTCCGCCCAGACCGGCGACTGCGACTGCAGCCAGGACTGGATCTCTTCATTCTCGCTGTCGTTCAAGCCGCAAGAGACCGCCAGCGTGGCCGCCGCCATGATGCTGCCGCGCCACGAGGCTTCCTTGACCAGCTCCAGCGCTTCCATCGGCTCCAGCGCGGGCGTCTCGGACGCCAGGGCGCGCAGGCCCGCGCGGTCGCCGGCCACCAGCCGGTCGCGCCACAGCACCGCGAAACCGCGGCCATAGGACGGATTGGCCGCGCGCACCTCGTGCACCCAGCGGATCGCGGCCTCCATGTCGCCGCTGGCCTGCAGCAGCGACAGCACCGTGTCGGCCGCCTCCAGCGCCCAGGCGTCCTGCGGCGCGGAGATGCGGAACAGCCGCTTCCAGTTGCTCAGGGCCTCGTCCGCATAGCCCAGCTGGCCGGCGCAGACGGCGGCGGTGCGCACGATCTCGGGGGTTTCGATTTCATCGCCCAGCAGGCCGGCGGCCAGCGGATAGGCCAGGTCGTGGCGGCCCAGCTTGAAATGATTGCGCATCAGGATCTGCTCGGCCTTGCTGCCGGAGGCGACCGAGCCGTCGGCGCTGCCCAGCAGCGCCAGCGAGCCTTCGTAATCGCCCAGCTCTTCCTGGATGCGGGCCGACAGCAGCACGTGGTCGGGCAGGCCGGGATGACGGCGCAGCACATCGCGCAGGCGGCGCGAGGCTTCGCGCAGCTCGCCCGAATCCCACAGCTTCTCGATGCGCTCGGCGCTGTCCTCGGCGCTCAGCTTGGCCGCGGCGGGCTGCGAGGTGGACGCGCCCATGCGCGGACGCATGTAGTTCTTGTACCACTCGGCGCCCAGGCGCTCGGCGAAGACCGAGGTGTAGTGCGTCAGGTCCAGCCCGCCGTGCTCCATCGCCTCGGCCTGGCCGATCTTGTTCATCAGCGGCGTCGGATCGTAGCAGGGCACGCCGATGCGTTCGGCGCCGGCGGTCATCGCGGCGATCAGCTGCTGGCGCTGTTCGATCGGCACGTTGTCCGGCGTCAGGGCGTTGACGTGGGTGACGAACACCACCTTGTCCTTGCCCAGCAGGTCGACCAGCTGCTGCATTTCCTGCTCGACCTCTTCGTCGGGCAGGTCGCGCTTGACGATGCGGGCCAGCAGGCTGGCGTCCTCGGCAGACAGGCTCTTGTAGACCGCGTCCTGCTCCAGCTGGGCGCGCCGCTCATCCAGCCGGTCGGGATGGGCCAGCGACCAGAACATGCGGGTGCGCGTGCGGTCGGCGAAGAACTCGCTGAAGTAGCGCACCAGGTAGTTGGACTGGATGGGATAGCCGTCGATGGTCAGCAGCTTGCGCGAGGACAGCTCGACCATGTAGAGGTCGGCCGGCTTGTGCGTTCCGTAGCGGGCCTGCTCGCCGTTGGACGGGCGGAAGATCAGGCGCTGGACGTCGGTGGGGATGTCGCTTTCGCCGAACATGAAGCGCGCCTGCTGCAGCGCCTCGGTACTGGTGTGCACGAAGCCGTAGTTGCGCCCCAGTTGCAGCTTGATCGGGTAACGCCCCACCGCATCGCGCAGCGGCGTGTGGATGCGGCAGGTGCCTATCGGAGCAATGGTAAATGCAGCCATTCAGGGTCTCTCCTGTAGTGATGGATGACGAGCCCGAACTTAAAGAGTCCAGTACAAGAGGTCGGAGGAAAGGCGCTTGCTGTCGAGCACCGAGCGCAGGTCGCAGACCATGCCGCCGCGCTTGACCAGGGTCGGCAGGTCTTCCCAGATGGTTTCCATGGTTTCGCGGTGCGGCACCGCCAGGATCAGCACGTCCATGTCGCGGAACTCCTCGCGCGGCACGAGCTTGATGCCGTACTCGTGCTCCATCTGCTCGACGTCGACCATCGGGTCGCACGCCGTCGGCGTGATGCCGTAGGCGCCCAGGGCGTTGTACAGATCCACCACCTTCGAATTGCGGATGTCGGGCACGTTTTCCTTGAACGTCATGCCCAGGATGCCGACGCGGGTGGAGGCGTCGAGGCGGCCGTTGCGCGCCAGGGTCTGGACCACGCGCGAAGCGACGTGGCTGGCCATGCCGTCGTTGATCCGGCGGCCCGACAGGATGACCTCGGGGTGGTAGCCCATCTCCTGCGCCTTGGAGGTCAGGTAGTACGGGTCCACGCCGATGCAATGCCCGCCCACCAGGCCGGGGGTGAACTTCAGGAAGTTCCACTTGGTGCCCGCGGCGGCCAGGACTTCCGACGTGCGGATGCCGACCAGGTCGCAGATCTTGGACATCTCGTTCATCAGCGCGATGTTGATGTCGCGCTGCGTGTTCTCCAGCACCTTGGCGGCCTCGGCCACCTTGATGGAGGAAGCGCGGTGCACGCCGGCGTCGATGATCTGTTCGTAGACCCCGGCGATGACTTCCAGCGAGGCCTCGTCCTGGCCGGACACGATCTTGACGATCTTCTCCAGCGGATGTTCGCGGTCGCCCGGGTTGATGCGTTCGGGGCTGTAGCCCAGCTTGAAATCGACGCCGCAGCGCAGGCCCGAGGCGCGTTCCAGCTCGGGACCGCAGATTTCCTCGGTGGCGCCGGGATGGACGGTGGACTCGAAGACCACGATGCATCCGGGGCGCAGCACCGGGCCTATGGACTGGCAGGCGCGCACCAGCAGCGAAAAATCGGGGTTATTGCGTTCGTCGACGGGCGTCGGCACGGCGACCACGAAAAAATCGCAGCCTTCCAGTTCCGAGACCTGGTGGGTGAACTGCATGGGGGAAGCAAGCAATGCATCGCGTTCGATCTCGCCTGTCCAGTCATCACCCTCTTTCAGTCGCGCGATTCGCCGCTTGTCCACATCAAAACCGATGACATCAAAGCGCTTGGAAAATGCCACTGCTACCGGCAGGCCGACATATCCAAGGCCACACACTGCGATTCTCTTTACCACGGGGACCTCACTGTTTTCGTCGTGTCGTGCGACACTAGAAATTGACATCCAAAGACGAGTAATCGACATGACATCGAAATACGTTCGTGTTTGGACGGGCGTATTGCTTGTAGATTGTTTACATCCAGATACCCGGCTGAGCTTGCCGAGCGACGAGCCCACGAATCGTAGATGGGCCGAACAGCAAATTTCTTTCTAAAAATTTATATTGCTGTGGAAATAAATCGGATCGGTCGCAATAAACCCCGGGAAATCCCTCAAACGATTACATCCATTACATAAATGGCAACATAATCGCGCCCGGATATTGTTAGTAAATATTGAAATTGGTTTTTGTTGATTTTGATTAATCTGGCTGAAACCATGCGCGCGCTGACCTGGGGTTATTTGCTGATTACCCAATGAAATGTAACCCCTTCAAATTCAAGTCACCACCACGGCAATATTTCAGAAATAAAGACGCGGCCGCGCAGGGCCGGCCGGAATGAAAAAGGCCCGCGCGCAGGCGGGCCTTCGGGCAAGCGGATCCGGCAGGACCTAGAAGCGGTATTTCAGGTTGAGCATGGCGTTGCGCGGCGCGCCGTAGTAGCCGGTGTTGAAGGTCGTGTCCAGGCTATCGAGATACTTCTTGTCGAACACGTTGTTCAGATTCAGCGTCGCGGTCAGCGATGGGCTGAACTCGTGGCTGGCCATCAGGTTGACCACGGCGTAGGCCGGCTGGCTCGCCGTGACCGTGCGGCCGAGCTGCCAGGGCGTGGCGGAGTAATGGATCCTGCTCTGCCAGTTCACGCCGGCGCCCACCACCGTGCGGTTCCAGTCTCCCGGCAGGCGGTACGTGGTCCAGACCTTGACCAGATGTTCGGGCATGACGGTCTTGATGCGCTTGCCGTCTGCATCCTCGCTGCGGTTGTAGGCATAGGACGCGGACACCTGCCAGCCGGGACTCAGTTCACCGGTCAGTTCCAGGTCCAGGCCGCGGGTCCTGGCGCCCGGCACGGCGCGGTACGCCGCCACGTTGTCGGTGCCCGGCACGATCTGGCCGTCGTCGGCGATCGCCAGGTTGTCCTGGCGGATTTCATAGACGGCCGCCGACGCCTCCAGCCGGCCATTGGCGAATTCGCCCTTCCAGCCCAGTTCGATGTTCTCGCCCTGGCGCGGGTCCAGCATGCGGCCGTTGCGGTCGCGGTAGTACTGCGGCTTGTAGATCGACGCATAGCTGGCGTAGATCGTGGAGCTGTCGTCCAGGTCGTAGAGCACGCCGGCATAAGGCGTGACCCGGCCGTTTTCCTCGGCCAGCATGTCCTGGTCGAAGGGCCGGCTGGCGGGCGCGGCGAACAACTGCTGGTAGTGCCATTTGTAGTTGCTGACGCGGGCGCCGGCGATCAGCGAAAGCCTGTCGGTCGGACGCAGCCGCGTGGCCAGGTAGGCGCCGCTTTCCCGCGTATAGGTGTCGTTGTCGTAGTTCTTGACCAGGTCCGGATGCACCGACTGATTGCGCCAGCCGTAGAGATTGAACGGATTGGCCGCGGCCGCCCCGCTGACGTCGCGCATCACGTCCGACTTGGTGTCCGACTCGGTGAACGACACGCCGGCCACCAGTTGGTGTTCGCGCCCGAACAGCGTGTACGGCCCTTCGAGATGCAGGTCCAGGCCGGTCTGCACCTGCCGGCTGTTGCCGCCTTGAATCCAGAGCGGCACGCCGGCGCCGGTGACGGGGTTGGCGAAGCCGGCGGTCAGGGAAGCCATCGCGGTCTGGAAGTCGCGCTGGCTTTCCAGCCGGTTGAAGGAGAGCTTGCCGGTCCAGCCGCCGCCCAGTTCCTGGCGCAGCGACCCGAACACCGTCACGGCTTCGACGTCGAAGAAGTTGTTGCGCGCCGCCACGCTGCGCGACCGGCGCAGGTCCGCCTGTTCTCCCGTGCTGTAGAACAGCGGCGTGCCCAGCCCGCCCAGCGTGCCGGTGGGCTGCTTGCGCTGGTAGTCGATGCCTGCGGTCAGTTGCGTGGTGGCGGTCAGGTCGGCCTCGATCACGCCGTAGAGCACGTCCTTTTTTTCGCGGTAGTAATCGATGAAGCTGCCGCCGCGCTGCTGCGCGGCGATGGCGCGACCGCGCACGCTGCCCGATGGGTTCAAGGGGCCGGCCACGTCGGCCTCCAGCCGGAACCGGTCCCAGGAGCCGGCCCCCGCCGAGACATGGCCCTGGAACTGCGTGGTCGGGCGCTTGCGCACGAAATTGAGCGTGCCCGCCGGCTCGCCCACGCCGCTCATCAGGCCGGCGGCGCCGCGCAGGACCTCGACGCGGTCGTAGACCACAGTGTCGGCCAAACTGGGCGCGACGTCCTGCGTGCCAACCTCGACCACCGTGGGCACGCCGTCGAGCTGGTACTGGTCGATGGCATAGCCGCGCGAATAGACGTTGAAGCGCTCGCTGCCCATGTTCTGCACCGAGATGCCGGGCGCCTGCTGCAGCACGTCGCTGACGCTGTTGAGGTTCTGGTCCTCGATGCGCTGGCGCGTCATGACGCTGACGGTCTGCGGCGTTTCGCGCAGCGACAGGTCGAGCTTGGTGGCGGTGGCGCTGGCCGGTATGGCGTAGCCGCCCAGCGCCTCGCTGCTTTCGCCCAGCGAGTAGCCGTCGACGGTGACCGCTTCGAGCTGCGCCGCGCCCGCCGGCTCGCGCACGATGGCGTAGCGGCCGGCGTCGCCTCGGCGCGCCATCAGGCCGGTGTCGCGCAACAGCGCGGCCAGCGCGGCGTCGGGCGGGTAGGAGCCATGCAGCCCGGGGCTGCGCAGGCCACGCATCAGGGCCGGGTCGTAGACCAGCACCAGGCCGGTCTGCGCCGCATAGCGGTTGAGCGCCGCGTCCAGCGGACCGGCCGGAACGTCCAGCGTCGCGGCGGCCTGCGCCAGGGCGGCGGCCGGCAGCGCGGCGGCCGCTGCGCCGCCCAGCGTCAGCGCGCAGTGCAGGATGCCGCGGAACGCGTGTCGGCGAGGTAGGTGCTTCATGGTGTGGAACCCTTCAGGTGTGGAACTGAAGGACAGGACGGCCGGGCATCGAGAAGCGCGCAATGCCGTTACAAATCAGCGGCGCGTAATGCGCAGCCGCCGGGCAGCACCCGCTCGACGCGGATCGGCAGCAGCTCCTCCAGGGCCTGCAGCGCCTCGTCGCCCTGCAGCGGCATGACGCCCGACACGCGCAGGCCCTGCAACGCCTGGCGGTCGAACCAGAAATAGGCGCGGCGATGGCGCGCCAGCTGGTCCAGCACGTCGGGCAGCGGCGCATCGCGCACCGAGATGCGCCCATGCGCCCAGGCCTCGGCGCCGTCGGCGTCGATCGCGCGCAAAGGCCCCAGGCCCTGGCGCGTCATGCGCACCGCCTGGCCCGCCGGCACGGCGGCGCACGGTTCGGCCTGCGCCGGGCAGACCTTGACCTGCGATTCGGTCACCAGGACTTCGGTGGCGCCACGCAGTTGCCTGACCACGTAGCGCGTGCCCAGGGCCGTGGCCTCGCCCTGTTCGGTGCGGACCACGAAAGGACGGCGCGCCGGGTCCGCGGCCACTTTCACCAGCACTTCGCCCTGGCGCAGCACGACGCGGCGCTCAGTACCGGTGTAGACCACGTCGACCGCGCTGTCGGTGTTCAGGACCAGTGTGCTGCCGTCGGCCAGCCAGAGTTCGCGCAGTTCGCCCACGTGGCTGCGGTGGTCGGCCAGCAGCCAGGCCGGCGGCGCGTAATGCAGCAACAAGGCGGTCAGGGGAGCCAGCAGCGCCAGCGCAAGCAGGGCCTGGCGGCCCCTGGGGCGGGATTTCCGGCCGGCGGAAAGTATGGCGCGCGCGCGGCCGCCGGGCAGCGCCTGCGCCTGCTGCGCGAAGATCGCCCATACGCGGTCCAGTTCCTGCCAGGCGGCCTCGTGGCGGGCGCTGCGTTCGCGCCATTGGCGACAGGCTTCGCGGTCTTGCGCGCTGACCTCGCCCGAACTCATGAGGCCGTGCCAGTCGGCAGCCTCTTCGAGCAGTTTGCGCTGGACGCTGTCGTCGTTCACGGCGCCGGGTTCCAGCCCGCCTGCACGAATGCGTCGCGGCAGGCAAGCAAGGCCAGCGCGATATGCCGGCGCACCGTGGCCTCCGACACTTTCAGCGCCAGCGCGATGTCTTTGTGCAGCATGCCGTCGAACACGCTCATCAGGAAGGCCTGGCCAGCCTGCCCGGGCAGCCTGTCGATGGCCAGGCTCAGCGCGGTCAGGGCCTGCACCGCCGCGGCCACGCTTTCCGAGGATGGCGCGCAGCCCGACGCGTGCAGGGCGGCGTAAGCGTCGAGGTACGCGCGCTCGATGTCCTGGCGGCGGCTTTCGTCGATGATCAGGCGCCTTGCGATGGTGGCCAGCAGGGCGCGCGGTTGCAGCACATCTTCGACGCCGCCCCGCTGCAGCAGGCGCAGGAAGGTGTCCTGGGCCAGATCTTCCGCCGACGAACGGCAGCCCAGCTTGCGTCGGACCCAGCCGAAAAGCCACGCATGATGCTCGCTGTAGAACAGGTCGAAAGTGCTGCGACGCTTGAGCAAAGACATGGAACGGACTGTGCGATGGCTGCGTGAGTAGAGTGCTCCGAATTCTAAATGATATTGATTCTTTTTGTTAATAGAACGAAAAAGAGCCGCGACGGACCGGACGAAACCGGCCCGCCGCGGCTCGCGGCGCCCGCGCGGATCGGGCGCGCAGGCATTAGAAATGCACGGCCTTAGAAACGCACGGCCAGCCTGAAGATGCCGGACTGCTGGCGATTGCCGCCGCCGAACTGGGCGTCGTAGGCGAAGCCGGCCGTGGTGTTGCGCGTGATCGCCACTTCGGCGCCCAGGCCCAGCACCGCGGCGTCGCGCGCGATCGGCACGCCCGTCACCGAGAACGTGCTGCCGCCGTCGAACGCCAGTTCCTGGCGCGGCTTCACGTCGCCCATGGCGTGGCGCCAGCCCAGGGTCGCGGTCAGGCGGCCCGGCGCGCGGTCGGAACCGAACTGCCATGCGCCGCGCAGGCCCAGCGTGGTGCTGGTCACGTCATCGGTGCTGCCCTTGCCGTGCAGCGCCGCGGTGCCGCCCGATTCCTCGAAGTCGCGCGTGCGGACCTGGTTCCAGGCCAGGCCGGCGAACGGCTCGACGGTGTAGGCGTCGCCCAGCGGCAGCTTGTAGCCGAGTTCGGTGAACAGCTGCGTCGAGGACGCGCTGTACGACGATTTGAGCTGCTGGTTCAGGCTGCCGGCCGCGACGTCGCGCTTGGTGTCGATGTCGTGCCAGGTGTAGGCCGCGCCCGCCATGAAGCGGATGTGGCCGGGGCCGGCCGCGAAGTTGCGGCCGCCGAACAGCGTCGCCGTATAGCTGTCGATGCTGGTGCGCGAGGCCACGTCGTCGATCGAGGCATGGCTGCCGGTGTAGCCGACCGCGCCGCCCAGGCGCCAGCCGCCGCCCACCTCGCCGTCGCCGCCGACGAACAGGCCGCCGGCCGATTGGCTGAGGCTGGAGGCGTTGCCGTCGCCGCCGAAATGGCTCCAGTTGCCGAAGGCCTGCGCCCAGATCGGCGATGCGCCGCTTTGCGGCATGGCGTCGGACGACGACGCGCCCAGCTGCGCCGTGGGCCGTCCCGCCAGCATCGGCGCGTCGAGGTTGCCGCGCAGATGCGCCAGCGGCAGCGAGCGCACGGTGTCGGCCTGGCTTTGCAGCACGCTGCCGGTGCTGGCGTAGGCTTCGCCCGACAGCTGCTTCAGGGCCGAGCGCGCCTGCTCCGGCGTCATGGTGAGCACGGCCGTCGCCACCTGGCTGGCGCCCGTGGTCTTGTCCGCGGCGATGCCGCTGCCGACCAGCTGCGATTCGCCGGCGGTGGGCGTGGACGATCCGCTGCCCGTCACGGGGGGCTTGTCGCCGCCGGTGGCGGGCTGGTCACCGCCCGTCGCGGGCTTGTCGCCGCCGGTCGCGGGCTTGTCGCCGCCGGTCGCAGGCTTGTCGCCGCCGGTCGCGGGCTTATCGCCGCCGGTCGCGGGCTGGTCGCCACCGGTCGCGGGCTGGTCGCCGCCGGTCGAGGGTTTGTCGCCGCCCGTCGCCGGCGGTTCTTCCTTGTCCAGCGCGTCGCCCACGCTGCTTTCGTTGTCGGTGCCGCCGATGTCGCCGATCGGCACGTCATTGCGCGCCAGCGTCATGAACGCATTGTTGGCGTCGTAGCTGAGCGTGGGCGTCAGGAACGCATACGAGCTGGTGGCGCCGGTGAAGCGGCCCTGCACGCCGCCGTCGGCGGTCAGGATGTTGTAGGTGGTGCGCGGCGCGTAGTTGCCATTGGGTCCCACGTGCGCCACGGAGCCGTCCAGCCTGGCCACGCCGGTGACGTGGATGCGGTCGCTGGCGTTGCTGGCCGGATCGGCGTGCACGCGATAAATGGTGTTCTCGCCGAAGTCGAGGTTGCCGTTGATGGTCAGCGTGCCGATGGGCGAGCCGTCGTTGCCGGGCGAGACGACCGCGGTCGGATACAGCGTGGTGCTGCCCAGCTGGCCGACGCCGGCCAGCACGACTTCGCGGCCGATATCGACCGGGCCGTTGAGCTTGCCGTCGATTTCCAGCGCGCCGTCGGCGATCAGGATGGGGCCGGTCAGGCCGCTGCTGTCGGCGGTCAGGATCACCGAGCCCGGGCCGGTCTTGACGAAGCCCTGCGTGCCTTGCAGCGGGTTGTCGATGATGTCGACGAACTGGCCCGAAGCATAGGTGCCGTCGCCCACGACGATGGCCGGCGGATTGCCGCCGCTGCCCACCAGGGTGATGGGCGCGCCCTGCAGGCGATAGCGGTCGGTGGCGAACTGGATGCCGGACACGCGCACCGGGCCTTCGACGTTCACCACGCCGGTCTGGCCGGCGAAGATGGCGTAGCCCGCATCGGGCAAGGCGCCGGTGGCGTTGGTCGGGCTGCTCCAGTTCGCGCTGCCCGCGTTCCAGGTGCCGCTGCCGCCGCCGGCGCGGGTGGCCGAGGCCAGGCCGTCGCCGTTCCACAGGTTGGTCGTGCTCGGGCCCAGGATCAGGTTGATCTGCTTGTCGCCGGTCAGCGTCTGGATGGTCGCGCCGGGCGTCGAGTCGCCGGTGACCGGACCCAGCGTCAGGCCGTTGCCGCTCAGGGAACCGGTGTACGACATGATCCGGTAGTAGCCGGCGTTCACGCCCAGCGTGTTGACCGAGACGTTCAGCGTCGTGTTGTTGAGCGCCACGTCGCCGCGCACGGTGATGTTGTCGCCGGTGCCGGGCTGCGTGATGGGCAGGCCCGCGTAGCCGGTCTCGAAGTCGAACACCGCGTTGTTCATCGACACATTGCCGTTGACGACCAGATTGCCGTTGGAGACCCCGGTCGGCGTGCCCACGGAATAACCGGGCGCCACGCGCGCATTGCTCACATTGAGATCGCCGTTGATCGAACCGAAGCCCGCGATGGTGCCGTTCGATGTCGCGTTGACGCCGCCGCCCAGCGTGACGCCCGCCCCGCCGCCATTGCCGCCGATCACCAGCGTGCCGCCGCTGACGTCGACCCCACCGGGAAAATTGACCGAACCGTCAAACACCCGCGTATCGCCCGACGTCACGGTCAGGTCCGCAGCGATGACGCTACCTCCGTAGGACGCGCTCAGCGCGAGCGTCGCCGTCAGCCATTTCTTCGTGCCCTGTATCAACGTAGATACTCCCTATCTCGATTAATCGCCGCATTAATTCCTCATTACTGAATTGCTGTAAAAGTGTTTTTACGTAACAATCCGGCCTGCCTGAAATTGAATGGGCTTCCGCGAAAAAAGGACGCAATGTATACCGCTTTTTTGGCAATAAAAAGAATTAGCGGTCAAACAAGGGCTAGATAATTGAAATAGTGCGATTGGATACCAACCGCATGATTTCATTGGCTAAATGGATGGCATCCGGTTTGTTCAGCGCGCATCTGCGGATACCGTCTTTATTATCGAAGCGGCGGTATTCGGATACCATCCTGATCCACGAATTCCAGGCCGGATCGCAGTTGTTCTGAAGCAATTCAGAAATAACTGGAAATAAAACCCGGCTGGCGTCCCTGCAACCCGATTTCGAGAATCTTCATGCGTTTTCGCTCCGCAACCGTTTCCGATCTGCCCGCGCTGGGCGCGCTTGCGCTGGCTTCCAAGGCTCACTGGGGTTATTCGGCCCGGCAACTGGAGCAATGGCGCGACGACCTGACGCCGCATGCGTCGTGGATCGGCGCGCGGCCGTTCGTGGTGGCCGAAAACGATGACGGCCTGATGGGTTTCTACACGCTGGAGCCTGGCGGCGACGGCATCTGCGCGCTGGACAATCTGTGGATCCGCCCCGGCCTGATCGGACAGGGCTTCGGCCGCCGCCTGTTCGCCCACGCGGCCGATCGGGCGCGCGCGCTGGGCGCGACGGAAATGCACATCGACGCCGAGCCCCATGCCGAACGGTTCTACCTGTCGCGCGGCGCCCGCCGCCTGGGCGCGGTGGCCGCGCCCATCGACGGCGAGCCGGCCCGCGTCAGGCCGCAGTTGACGCTGCGCCTCGAACCGGCTTGAAGGCGCCGCCGCCCTAGAAGCGGGCAAGCATGGCCTGTGCGCTGCAAGCGCATCGTCCTGCCCGGGCATGTCGCTTGCCCGCCGGGATACCGGTATACGCGCCGGTAACACGGCCGGCGCGGGCGGGCTATTCGCGGTTGGCGGCGAAATGCTCGCGCGTCAGCTTCACCACCAGCGGCGACAACAGCACCAGCGCGATCAGGTTGGGCACCGCCATCAGCCCGTTCAGCGTATCGGCCAGCAACCAGGCGAAATCGAGGTGGGCGATGGCGCCGAACGGCACGACGATCACCCAGACGATCCGGAACGGCAGGATGGCGCGCACGCCCACCAGGAACTCCCAGCAGCGCTCGCTGAGATAGCTCCAGCCCAGGATGGTGGTGAAGGCGAAGATCGCCAGCGCCACCGCGATGACGTAGCGGCCGATGCCGGGCAGCGCCGCGTCGAACGCGGCGGCCGACAGCACCGCGCCGCTGGCGCCGCTGGTCCACAAGCCCGAGCACACGATGACCAGGCCGGTCATCGTGCAGATGACGATGGTGTCGATGAAGGTGCCGATCATCCCGATCATGCCCGAGCGCACCGGGCTCTTGCTGGTGCCCGCGGCCTGCACGATGCCGGCGGTGCCCAGCCCGGCTTCGTTCGAGAAAATGCCGCGCGCCACGCCATAGCGCATGGCGGCCATCACCGCCGCCCCGGCAAAGCCGCCGGTGGCCGCGACGGGCGAGAACGCATGCGTGAAGATCAGCGCCAGCGCGGTCGGGATGGCCTCGGCCATGACGATCAGCGCGATCACCGACGCCACGATATAGGCCACGCACATGAACGGCACCAGCGCCTCGGCCACCGCGCCGATGCGGCGGATGCCGCCCAGCACCACCAGCCCGATCAGCGCCATGGAGACCAGGCCGGTCACCCAGTCGGGCACGCCGAACGAAGCGCCCAGCGCGTCGGCCATGCTGTTGACCTGCACCATGTTGCCGATGCCGAATCCGGCCAGGCCGCCGAACAGCGCGAACAAGGCGCCCAGCCAGGCCCATTTCGGGCCCAGGCCGTTGCGGATCGCGTACATCGGCCCGCCGGTGAATTCGCCGCGCGGGTCCTTCTCGCGGAAGTGCACGGCCAACAGCACTTCGCTGTACTTGGTGGCCATGCCCACCAGGGCCGTCGCCCACATCCAGAACAGCGCGCCCGGACCGCCCAGGAAAATGGCGGTGGCCACGCCGGCGATATTGCCGGTGCCCACCGTGGCGGCCAGGCTGGTCATCAGCGCCTGGAACGGGCTGATCTCCCCGGTGGATTCGTCGCCCTTGGCGCGGCTGCGCCACGCCAGGCGAAAGCCCGCCGCGATCTTGGTCAGCGGCATGAAGCCCAGCCGCAGCATGAGGAACAGGCCCGTGCCCAGAATCAGCACCAGCATCAGCGGCCCCCACACCAGGCCGTTGACGCCGTTCACTATCGAATCGAGAGTCTCCATATGTGTCTCCTCTTGGAACAAGCCTAGATTGTGCACGAGCCCCGCGGCCTGGCCGTTGTCGGGCCGGCCGCGGCTGCGGTATATATGTCCTCGATAGAGCGATAAACGGAGACAGGCATGCGGGACCACAATCTGGCGTTGTTGGCATTCACGGAATCGCCTGCTCCGCAGGTCGTCTGTCGTTCGCGCAAGATATCCGAGTGCAATCACGCGTTCGCGCACCTGTTCGGCTACAAGCGCGAAGAGCTGGTGGGCGAATCGATCCTCAAGCTGTATCCGTCGCGGGCGGACTACCACGAGATCGGCCAGCGCTGCCTGAATCACCTGCAGAGCAATTGCTACTACGAAGACGAACGCTTCATGCAGCATCGCAACCGCGAAATTTTCTGGGCCCGCGCGCGCGGCATCACGCTGACCTCCGACGATCCTTTCGACCTGATGATCTGGAGCTTCGAGCGGATCGCCGACAATCCGGTCAAGACCGCCAACCTGACCCGCCGCGAGCGCGAGATTTCCGGCTACGTCGTCAACGGCCTGAGCTGCAAGGAGATCGCCGCGCGCCTGAAGATTTCGCACCGCACGGTCGAGGTGCACCGCGGCCGCATCATGCGCAAGCTCGAGGTCAAGAACACCGCCGAGCTGGTCTCGCGCATCATCATGGTCGACCGCAAGGCCTGAGGCTTGCGGCCGGCCGTCAGCGCGAGACGCTGCCGGTGCGGCTCACGCCGGCCGCCAGGTAGCCGCCGTCGACGGCCAGGATGTGGCCGTTGATGTAGCCCGCGCCCGGCGAGGCCAGAAAGACGATGGCCTCGGCGATCTCCTGCGCGGTGCCCAGGCGGCCCACCGGTAGCATGGCCTCGAACGCGGCGCGGGTTTCCGGCGTATAGGCGTCGGCCGTCATGGCGGTGACCACCGGCCCGGGCGCGACCGCATTGGCGGTGATGCCGAGCGGGCCCAGCTCCATGGCCAGTTGCCGGGTCAGGCCGATGACCGCGGCCTTGGAGGTGCCGTAGGCGGCGCGGCCGATGCCGGCGCGCACGCCGCTGATCGAGGCGAGGTTGACGATGCGGCCGTAGCCGCGCGCGGCCATGCCGGCGGCCGCGCGTTGCGCGCAGCGGAAGGTGCCGGTGACGTTGACGGCGAGAATCCGCTCCCAGTCGGCGATGGGGTAGTCCAGCAGCGGCGCCACGCCCATGATGCCGGCGCTATTGACCAGGACGTCGATCGGGCCGAGCGCGGCCTCGGCTTCCCGGAAGGCCTGCGCCACCGAGGCGTCGTCGGTCACGTCGATGGCCAGCGCGACGGCCTGGCCGCCGGCCCCGGCGATCTCCTGCGCGCATGCCAGCGCGCCGTCGCGATGGAGGTCGGCCACCGCCACCTTGTCGCCGCGCGCGGCCAGCGCCTGGGCCGCGGCCCGGCCCAGGCCCGAGGCGCCGCCCGTGACCAGCGCGACATGGGTTCGTTCTTGCTGCATGGAAGCTCCCTTGCCGGATGCGCGGCGTCATTTGCCCAGCATCATTTCGGGCAATAGGGTGACAATGGCCGGGAAGGCGAACAGGATGGCGGTGGCGATGAATTCCATGATGACGAACCACCAGGCGCCCTGGAAGATCTTGGTCAGCGGCGTGCTGCGGTCTATGCCCGCGATGACGAAGACGTTCAAGCCCACCGGCGGCGTGATCAGGCCGATTTCGCACATCTTGACCGCCAGGATGCCGAACCAGATCGGGTCGAATCCCAGCGACACGACGGTGGGGAACATGATCGGCAAGGTGATCACCAGCATCGAGAATGCGTCCAGGAACATGCCCATCGGCACATAGGCCAGCAGCAGCAGGATCACGATCAGGGTGGGCGAGACGTCGGATGCGACGATCACTTCGGCGATCTGCTGCGGCACCTGCACCAGGCTCAGGAAGAAACTGAAGATGCCCGCCCCCAGCATGGTGAAGAGGATCATCACGGTGGTGGTGATGGCGTTGCGGAAGCTCTCGTACAGCTTGCCGCGCAGCGAGCCGCGCGCCTGCGCCGCGCACAGCAGCATGATCAGCGCGGCCAGCGCGCCCACGGCGGCCGCCTCGGTGGCCGTCACGATGCCCAGGTAGATGCCGCCCAGCACGATCACGAACAGCATCACCACCTGCCAGCCGTCCTTGAGCGAGGCCAGGCGTTCGCCCCAGCCATGGCGCGGCAGCGGGGCCGCGCCGACGCGGCCGCTGGCCGCGACGACCCAGATGCCCGCCACGAACACCAGCGTGGACAGCAGGCCCGGCAGCACGCCGGCCACCAGCATCTTGCCGGCCGAGACTTCGGTCAGCGCGGCGTAGAAGATCAGCAGCACGCTCGGCGGAATCAGCACGCCCAGCACGCCGCCGGCGGCCACAGCGCCGGCCGACAGCCGCGGGTCGTAGCCCGCGCGCTTCATCTCCGGAATGGCCACCGCCCCGACCGTGGCGGCGGTGGCCACGCTGGAGCCGGACGTGGCGGCGAAGCCGGCGCAGGTCAGCACCGACGACATCGCCAGGCCGCCCGGGAAATGGCCCACCCATTTGCGCGCCACGTTGAACAGGCGCGCGCCCACGCCCGCATGATGCGCAAACGCGCCCATCAGGATGAACAGCGGGATGACGGTCAGCAGGTACGAGGCCGACTGCGCGTACGAAAACGATTTCAGGCGGTTGAGGACGAAGCCGAAGTCCTCGACCATGACGATGCCGGCGACGCCGGCCAGGCCCAGCGCGGCGAACACCGGCGTGCCCAGCAGCATCAGGACGAAGATCAGGCCGGTGGCGATCAGCGTGGCGGTAGTGGTGTCCATGCCGGCTCCTCAGTGCATTGCGGCGGTCGCGGCGTCGGCCGCGCGCCTGGGCGCGCGGCTGCACAGCGCCCGGACGGCGCAGAAAAGCATCTGCAGCGCGCCGAACCACAGGCCGATGGCGACGGCCGCCTTGGCCCACCAGATCGGGACCTCGACATAGCCCCAGCGGAACTCGCGGATCGCCACCGATTCGATCGCCTCGCCGGTGGCCGGATAGGCCAGCACGGCCAGCATCGCGGCCGCTAACAGCCAGGCCAGACAGTCGAGCGCGCGCCCGGCCGCCTCCGGCAGCCATTTCCGGGCCATGGTCACGCGGATGTGCGCGTCATCGAGCTGCGTCCAGCCCAGACCCATGAAGACGATCATCACCATGCTGAGCTCGGACATCTCGAACAGGCCCGGCAGCGGACTGCCGGCGATGGTGCGAAACGCTGCGTCGATGGTGGTGCCGAGCATCATGAACAGCAGGAAAGCCAGGGCGATCGCGCCCATGATATTGGAGAGGGCAAGCAGCAGCTTGCCGAGCGGGGTTTCTTCATTCATGTGGAGGCCGTTCGAAGAAGAAGGCGGCGCGGCGGCGCCCCGCAGGAGGCGCCTGGCCGCGGCCGCCGTGGGTCATGCCTGGGCGGCCAGCTCGTCGAAGCGCTTGAGCGTGCCCTGCGGGTCGTACTTGGCGATGGCGGCGTCGATCAGCGATTGCATGCGCGCGCCGTCGACGCGCGCGGGCTTGGCGACGTTGTCGAGCCAGGCCTGGACTTCGGCGGGCTGCACCAGCGCCTTGGCCTTGCGCTTTTCCTCGTCGGACAGCGAGGAGAACTTCGCGCCTTCGGCCAGCGCCGTCTTGACGTACTGGCGCGCGGCCGCGTCGAAAATCTCGGTGTACTTGCCGCCGTAGATTTCACCCACGATGTCGTTGCACAGCGCCTTGACCGGCTCCGGGAAGGCTTCCCAGGTGCGCATGTTGATGATGGTGGCGGACGGCCCGTGCGGACCGTCGCCGATATCGGTGAAGTAAGGCGCGATCTCGTGCAGCTTGTAGCCGACCGCCGTGATGAAGTCGAACCCGTACACGCCGTCCAGCACGCCGCGTTCGAGCGCGGTGTAGACCTCGGGCGCGGCCATCGGCACGGCGGTGCCGCCCAGCCGCTGGATCACGTCATTGGCCACGCCGTAGCCGCGGATGCGCTTGCCGCGGATGTCTTCCACCGACTTGATCGGCTCGCGCGTGACCAGCGGCGCGTAGTACCAGTTGGTCCAGTACATGACCTTGGCGCGGTAGCGCTTTTCCCATTCATCGCGCAGCGGCTGGAACTGCTCGTAGACGTCGCGGCACACCAGGTGCAGCGCGTCGGCGCGGTTCATGCGGTAGTACCACTCCAGGCCACGCGTGACCGGCAGCTGCGCCTGGTAGTAGCCCGGCGAGATCAGCGACATCTCGGAGGTGCCGTCGCGCACCGCCGACAGGTGCTCGCCCACTTTGTTCAGCGACTGCGCCCAGTAGCGGCGCACCTTGACGGCGCCGTTGCTGCGCGTCTCCAGCTGCTTGAGGAACCAGTCGTCCAGGCGCGATGGCCCGGCCGTCTCGGCGATGTAGCTGTCGAACTTGATGGATACGGGCTTGTCCGCCGCCAGCAGCCGGGACGGCCAGACCGCGGGGGCCGAGACGCCGGCCAGCAGGCCGGCGGTCTTGATGAAATCGCGTCTTCTCATTGTTGTCTCCTGGTGGTTGATTGGGCCGGCCTGTGCGTCAGGCCGTGCCGGGGCGCGCTGCCGTTTCGGCCTGCAGCGCTTCGCGCAACTCCGTCTTGGGAATCTTGCCGTAGCTGTTCTTGGGCAGCTCCGCGCGAAAGCAATAACGCTTGGGGGTCTTGAACGCGGCGATCTCGGCGCGGCACCAGCGGTCCAGCTCCTCTGCCGGCGCCTCCGCGCCCGGCCTGAGCACCACGAAGGCGACCACTTCCTCGCCCCACTGGGCGCTGGGCGCCCCCACGACCGCCACTTCGAGCACGGCCGGATGGCGGGCCAGCACCTCCTCCACTTCGCGCGGATAGATGTTCGAGCCGCCCGAGATGATCACGTCCTTGCTGCGGTCGGTCAGCGTCAGGAAACCTTCCTGGTCCAGCCGGCCGATATCGCCGGTGCGCAGCCAGCCGTCGACCAGCGTGGCGCGCGTGGCCGCTTCGTTGTTCCAGTAGCCCGCCATGACGGCGTCGCCGCGCACGATCACTTCGCCTTCGACGCCGGCCGGCGCGTCCGCCATGGACGCATCGACCACGCGCACTTCCATGCAGCTCTGCGCCACGCCGACCGAGGCCAGGCGCGCCTGCCACCGCGAATGCGCGCGGTCGGCGATGATCTCGCGCGCCAGCGCGGTAATGGTCATGGGGCTTTCGCCCTGGCCGTAGATCTGGGCGAAGCGCGGCCCCAGCACCTGCAGGGCGTCGAGGATGTCGGCCTGGTACATGGGGCCGCCGCCGTAGATGACGGTGTGCAGGCCGCGTCCGTCGCGCCCGTCGCGGCGCGCCTGCTCGACCAGCCGCTTGACCATGGTGGGCGCCGCGAACAAGGACAGCGAACCGCAGGCCTCGGCCGTGTCGAGGATCTCGGCCGGATCGAAGCCGCGGCTGGCGGGCACGATATGGCGCGCGGCGCGGCGCACGTACACGAAGTGGTACAGCCCGGCGCCGTGCGACATGGGCGCGGCATACAGCATGCTGTCGCCGGCCGCCACCGTTTCGACGTCGGCGGCGTAGCACAGCGACATGGCCACCAGGTTGCGATGCGTCAGCATCACCCCCTTGGGACGGCCGGTGGTGCCGGACGTATAGAACAGCCACGCCAGCGCCTGGGGCGCCAGGGCGAGCGGCGCGCGCAGGCCGTCGGCCAGCCCGGCGCGGGCCGCCTCTTCATAGGCAGGGCCGTCGAGTTCCAAATGCAGGCACGCCGCGGGCACGCAATCGCCCGGCAGATCCTGCGCGGTGTCGGTCAGCACGACCCGGGCCTGCGAATCGTCCAGAATCCAGGCCACTTCCTTGGGATGCAGTTTCGGATTGACCGGCACCACCATGGCGCCGATCCACCAGCAGGCGTAGAACAGCTCCAGGTACTCGACCCGGTTCTTCATGAAGAGCGCGACGCGGTCGCCCTCGGTCACGCCGTGTCCGGCCAGCCAGCGCGCCAGGCCGCCGGCGCGCAGCGCGAAGGACCGGTAGTCGGCGTGCAGGCGGTCGCCCTGGAACAGGGCCGGATTGTCGGGATGCAGCAGGGCCGCGGCGTGCAGCCAGTTCGAGATATTCATGATGCGGGAGCGAAAACTCAGGCCCGGGCTGCCTGCAGGATCGAGGCATAGTTGGCCACCGCCGCGCCGCCCATGTTGAACACCAGGCCGAGTTCGGCGCCGGGACGCTGGATGCCGCCGGCGCGGCCGGTGAGCTGGCGGAACGCCAGCGCGTGCATGGACACGCCGGTCGCGCCGACCGGATGCCCCTTGGCCTTCAGGCCGCCGGACAGGTTCACCGGCAGGCTGCCGTCGCGCAGCACGGTGCCGTCGTCCAGGGCCCGCCGCCCCTGTCCCGCCGAGGCCAGTCCCATCGCCTCGTAGATCAGCAGCTCGGCGATCGTGAAGCAGTCGTGCACCTCGGCGAAATCCAGGTCGCCCGCGCCGATTCCGGCGTCGGCATAGGCCTGCGAAATCGCGCGGCGCGGACCTTCGAAGGCCAGCAGGTCGCGGCCGCGCAGCGGCAGGAAATCGTTGACCTGGCAGGCCGCGCGAATACGCACTTCGCGGGCGAACGGCGCCGCATGTTCGGCGGCGGTCAGCACGACCGCCGCCGCCCCGTCGGTGACCAGCGAGCAGTCCGTCAGGCGCAAGGGCGGCGCGATGAGGGGGTTCTTGTCGGACACGGTATTGCAGAAGTCCGCGTCCATGGGCCGGTGCATCTGCGCCAGCGGGTTGTCCATGGCGTTGCCGTGGTTCTTGGCGGCGATCCGGGCCATGGCGGGCAGCGGATCTTCGTATCGCTCGGCGTACTGGCCGGCCGCCAGGGCGAACAGCTGCGGAAAGCTCAGCCCGGCCTCGGCGGCATCGTTCTTGTAGCCCGCGCCGGCCAGCGCTTGCGTAACCTCGGCCGTGGTGCGCGAGGTCATTTTCTCGGCGCCCACCACCAGCACGGTGCGCGCAGCGCCCGCCTGGATGGCGCGCATGCCGGCATGCAGCGCCGCCGAGCCGGAGGCGCAGGCGTTCTCGCAACGGGTGGCCGGCTTGAAGCGCAGCGCCGGCGCGGCCTGCAGGATCAGCGAGGCGGCGAAGGCGTCAGGCACCAGGCCGGCGTTGAAATTGCCCAGGAACACCGCGTCGATGCTGGCCGGGTCCACGCCGGCATCCTCGATCGCCTCCGTGGCGGCCATGACGATAAGCTGTTCGAGGTTCAGGGCGTCCAGGCGGCCGAAGGGCGTATGGCCGCTGCCCACGATGGATACCGGTATGCCGGGCATCGTCGTCTCCGTTGATTTTTCTGGTTTTTTCAGTATCGGACGACGTACCCCGTATATCCATACGTGCAGCTACGTACAAAAATACGTACAGAAAGATCACACGACGTTGGACACCCGCCTGGCAAGATCGCCCTTGAGCAGCTCCGCCAACCGGGTCAGGCCCTGCGTCAGGCGATTCCGGTCGATGGCTCCGCCCAACGACACACGAAGCGCTGCGGGGCTGTGGGCCTCCGTGGAAAACGACTCCGAGTCGGTGACGCTCACCCCTTGTTGCAGCGCCGTTTGCGTAAGCCGGTAGAGGTCGATATGACGCGGCAACTGGAGCCAGAGATGCAGCCCGTTCGGGTCGGCCTGGATATTGCCGGGCAGGATCGATGCGGCAATGGCCTGCCGATGCCGCAGCTCGTTCTTGACCTGTGCAAGCCATTGAGCGGCAGCCCCCGACGCTATCCAGGCCGAAGCCATTTCAGTCATCCAGGGAGCGGGCATCAGGGCCAGCGAACGCAGGGCATCGAGAACCGGACTCAACGGCTCACCGGCAGGCACGACCAGGTAAGCCGTTCGCAGCCCTGGCGCCATGCATTTGGATAGCGTCGAGACGTAGTAGACCGGGGCCGCGGACGTGTTGGCGGCCAATGAGAACATCGTGCTCGGCGCACGATCGCTCAACAGCCAGTAGGGATCGTCCTCGATCACCGGCAACGCGTATTCCTCGGCAACACGCAACAGCGCCGTCCGCCGCTCGTGGGAGAGCGTCAGCGCAGTGGGGTTCTGGATCGTCGGATTCAGGTACAGCATCGCGGGACGATGCTGCTCGCACACGCGCTGGAGGTCGGCGGGGTCCATACCGAGTTCATCCGACTTCACCCCGACGGCCTGGCGCTGAAGTACGCGTACCGCGGCCAGGAAACCCGGATAAGTCAGCTCATCGCATGCAATGGCGTCTCCGGACTGGCTCCTGGCCAGCAGCAGCGCCGCGATGGCGGTCTGGGCGCCCGGGCAGACCACGATCCGCTCGATCTCCGTGTCGCCTATCATCGGCCGCAGCCATTTCGCCGCTGCTGCCCGATGCCGGCTGGCCCCCGCCCCCACGTGATAGCTCATCAGGTCCATCGAGCTTGCCGCCGCCTGCGTCGCGCCGCCGCCTTGCGCAAGCATGTGCAGAAACTCCGCGCTGCCGAGCAACGGCGGGATATTCATGCCCAGGTCGATCGTCCCCGCCGTTTCGGCGCCCGAATAGGCCACATAAGTCCCGCCCGACCCCTGGGCTTCCAGCAAGCCTTGCTGGCGGACCTCCGTGTATGCCCGGGTGACGGTCGTGAGATCGACGCCCAATGCCTGGGCCAGCTCGCGCTGCGGGGGCAGGCGGTCACCCGCCCGAAGCACGCCGTCCTCCACCGCCGTGACGATTTGCGCGGCGATCTGCTGGTACCGGGGGCCCGAGCCCGCGGTCAGGGGCCGCACCCAAGACGTGTTTGCTTTCTTCAGGCGACGTGGGAGAGACATGCCTTATCTTGATGTATGGGGTTTTTGCACCCTGCGCAGGCAGGAAAAAGCATACAAACTGAGAAATTCAACAGTTTGTATGGATTTTGACGCTAAAATTCGGCTGGTTTGTAGGGAGTATAGCGTCCACTCCGCGCGTCCGACCTGCGCTCGTTTCGAGGAAATGATGAATTTTTGGATCCCTGTAGTCTTCGGTACGTTCAAGCTCCTCGTGTTGGGCACCGGCATGTATCTCGCCATCAAGTCCCATTACGACGGAGAAAAAGAGGAGAAGAAGAAAAAGCAGGAGATGAAGGCGCCGTAGGGCCGGTCCTTTGTCGCTAAGCTGCGAGTTTGTCGGCAGCCTGTTCCGGCGCCCATGCTCAACCAGTGACAGCGGCGCCGCTGTCTGTCCGGTGCCTACAGCGCGCCGTAGGCGTCGTGGACCAGGCGGTCGATAGCTTCGTACATCAGGCGCAGGCGATCGAAACGCCCGGCGTCCCGGGTGATGGGGTCGGCGCTATTGGCCATTTCGATGATGGGCAGCGCCACCAGTTCCACCGGTGTGTCGGGCTTGAGTTCGCCGGCTTCCACGGCCTGCCTCACGCCCGCCACCACACTGCGCTGCAGGTCGTGCGAATAGCGCGCCAGCGCTTCGCGCGCGGCCGGGGTGATCAGGGCGCTTTCCAGACGCATACGCGCGATCAGGCTCCACGGATTGCTGGTGTTGCCCTGCGGGTTGCGCTTCAGGTAGCGCATTTCGTTGAATTGCATGCTGAGCCGGATTTTCTCGGACAGCGAGGAGGCCGACAGCCAGATCTGGTCGAAATGACCGATCGTGCGCTGACAGTATTCGATGGTGACGTCCTCCACCAGCTCGTGCTTGTGCCGGTAGTGGTAGTGAACGTTGCCCCGGGTGCAATCGAGCGCCTGCGCGATCTGCTGAAAACGGAAGCCGGAGCTTCCATGCTCGATCAGCATATCGGTGGCGACTTCCTTGATGCGCTCCTTCATCGGCACCTGAGTCTGGGTTTCTTTCACCGTATGAATTCCTCCTGCATGCGGGCGCTCCGCCAGGCGCGGACCTGCCGCATTTTAGGGCATCCGATCCGTGTCGCCGGCGCTAGGCGGCGGTCAGGCCGCCGTCCAGCACCAGGGTGCTGCCGGTGGCGAAAGACGCGTCGTCGCTGGCCAGGAAGACGATCGCCCGGGCGACCTCTTCCGGGGTGCCGAGCCGGTTCAGGGGCTGGCGCGCCGCCAGCGTGGCGCGCAAGGCCTCGGGATCGGGGCTGCGCGCGTAGATGTCGCGGAAATACGGCGACTCGATGGTGCCGGGCGCCACGCAGTTGATGCGTATGCCCTCGGCGGCGTGATCCAGGGCCATCGCGCGGGTCAGCGCGGCCACGGCGCCCTTGGAGGCGCAATAGGCGGCGCGCTCGCGCAGGCCCACAAGCGCGCCCGCGGAGGCGGTGTTCACGATGGCGCCGCCGCCCTGCCGCCGCATGATGGGAATGGCGTACTTGCAGCCATGGAAGACGCCATCGACGTTGACGCGCATGAGCTTCGCCCACTCGTGCTCGTCGGTGTCGACGACGTTGGCGGCGATGCCATAGCCAGCATTGTTGACCAGCACGTCCAGGCGTCCGTGGCGCTGCGCGACCGCCTCTATCATGTGGCGCATGGCGGCGGCGTCGCCCACGTCCACTTCGCGCGCTTCGGCGGCGCCTCCCCGCGTGCAGATGTCGCGGGCCACGGCTTCGGCGGCCGGCGCAAAGCGGTCGGCCAGGATCACGGTGGCGCCTTCGCGCGCCATCAGGCGCGCAGTGGCCTCGCCGATGCCGGAACCCGCGCCCGTCACGATCGCGATCTTGTCCTTCAAGCGTTGAGACATGGATGCTCCGTCAGCCTATGGTGAAAGACGCCAGGTGGCGCCGTATGGTGGACAGGACGCTCTGCGCTACCAGCCAGGAGGTCTTGGGATTGGTTGGCGCCGGCGCGTTGACCAGTTGGATCTGCATGTCGCCTAACGGGCTCGTGACCCGCACGGTGTGCTGGTTGCCGCAAGCCAGGGGATCGACGACGACCTCCACGCGTGTGCGTTCCATGCCAACGCCGGCCAGCGCCAGGGTGGCGGCCACGTTCAGGTTCTTCGGAAAGCGCAGCGCGGCTTCCCGCGCTGGGCCGTTGAACAGTACGCGGCTGGCGTCCAGCGTTTCCGGGTCGATGCCCAGGGCCAGTAATTCGGCTCGCCACGCGGCCACCGGCTTGCGGGATTCGTAGACCACCTGGGCATCGGCCCGGCCCGCCAGCGCCTGCAGGTAGTCCAGGCCCGCCACGGCGCCGGACGGCACGCGGATGCGGGCACGGCCGCGCTCCGCGGCAGCGATCAGGCGCGCCAGCAGCCCGTCGTCGGCCAGTGCGCCGACGGAACAGATCACCATGTCCAGGCCGGCCTCCAGGCAGGCCTCGCCGTACTGCTGGACCGCGGGCTGGCCGGCCATCTCGACGACCAGGTCGGGTCGCCAGGACAGCAGGTCGTCCAGCGTGGCAAGCGGCGCGATCCTTCCGGCCCATGGATCCGGGCCGGAGGCGGCCGGCGTGTGGGTAAGCGCGGCGAGGGTGAAGGCCGAACCGAGATCTGCGAACAGGCCGGCGGCCACGTCCGAGGCGATGGCGCCGAGGCCGATGAATGCGATGCGGTGCGTCATAGGGAATACTGTCCAAGCCAATCCGTGAGCACTGCGGTGTAGTCTGCGGTGCGCACGACGGGGAAAAAGTGGCCGCCGCCGTCGAAGCCGTGCAGCGTCGCGCGAGGCAGCGCCGCAGCCAGCGCCTGCTGCAGCGCGAACGGGACGATCTGGTCGTCGCGCGCGCCCAGCACCAGCGCGGGCGCGGCGAGGCGCGGCAGATCGGCCCGGCGGTCGTAGGCCAGCAGTGCGGCGATGCGTTCGCGCACGACGGCGACGCGCGCCGCTGGCCAGTCTCCCGCCGACGGCTGGATGGCCGCGGGGTGTTCCATCAGCCATCGAGCCGGGTAGGAAAGAAAGGCGCCGGTCTGTTCGTACAAGGCCGGGGAAGCATCCAGCAGGGTCAGGCGCATGGCGAACAGCGCCTGCATATAGGCGTCGGTCCCGCCCCAGGTTCCGCCCAGCACCAGGCCTGCCACGCGGTCGGGCGCCTGCAAGGCCATTTCCTGCGCGATACAGCCCCCGGTGGAGTGGCCTACCAGGTGTGCGCGGAAAATGCCGCGCGCGTCCAGCACAGCCCAGGCGTCACGGGCAAGCTGCGCGATGTCGACGCAAGCCTCGCCGCGGGTCGAAGCCGCAACGCCACGCTGATCGAACACCACGCAACGGCGCCGCGGCAGGGTGGCCACGACGGGCGCCCAGAACCCGCCGGTGCCGCCCAGTCCGCTGACCAAAAGCACTGGCTCGCCTTCGCCCGTCTCGCTCGCCGCCAGCCTGGCCCCGTCCGGCAGGGGCACGATGAAGTCGGTCATGGCCGGGGCCGCCTTACTTCGCCGCCCGGGCGGCCTCGATTTCGGCCAGGAACTGCTCGCCCCCAGGCGCCGCCTTCGCGATCTCCGGCCAGGAGCCGCGCGCGGCAGCGCGGAACGGCGCCAGGTCCGGATACTGCACGTTCACCCCGCGCTGCTTCAGCACATCGAAGGCTTCGGCCAGCTTCTTGTCCTGGAACTGCACGGCCACCTTCATGGATTCACGTCCCGCTTCCACCACCGCCGCGCGCACGTCCTCGGGCAGGCGGTCAAACTTGGATTTGGAAATGATGAACAGGCTGGGCAGTTGGTGCACGGCGGTTGCCGAGTAGTACTTGATCACTTCGGCAAAGCCGTCGGCCACGGTCTGATCGGGGCTCAGTTCGGCGGCGTCCACCACGCCGTTCTGCAGACTCAGGAACAGTTCGGCGTAGGCGGTCGGCGTGGGCTGCGAGCCCAACGCCTTGTAAGCCTCGACGAAGCCGGGAGACTGGATCACGCGCACTTTCAGACCCTTCATTGCGTTCAGGTCCGGGATCGGCTTCATGGAGGCCAGGCTGCGCGCATACACCGCGCCCCAGCCCAGGCCCACCATGTTGTACTTGGGTAGCACGCCCAGCAGGCGGTCACCTACCGGTCCCTGGATGATGCGGTTGGCCTCCTGGTAGTCATTGAACAGGTACGGCAGCGACAGCACACGGTATTCCTTGACCGTGTTCTCCAGCGAGGCCTGCGCGACGATCATCGCATCCACCACCCCGGTACGCGTGCCCTGGACGAGCTTGAGCTCGCCGCCCAGGCCGCCCGAGGGATAGAGGGTGACATTGACCTTGTCGCCGACTTTCTGCTTCATGAGCTCGGCGAAGTGGAGGCCGGCGGCCTGGTACGAACTGGTGTCGCCCAGGGCATGCCCGATGTTGATCTGGATGGGCTGGGCGGCGGCGCCCAGGGAAACACCGGCCAGGGCCAGCGCGGCGAGCAGGGATTTGACGATAGTCATTGAGCACTTCCTCTGGAACTTACGGGTTTAAAAAAAGCGGGCGTAGAGCGTCGGCCCATAGGTGATGATCATCAGGTCCAGCAACAGCACGGCCAGGAACACCGAGAGCGGCCGCATCAGGCGCTCCATCGATACCTTGGCGATGCCGCAAACCAGGAACAGGTTCACTCCGACCGGCGGCGTCACCATGCCCACCGCGAGGTTGACGATGACGATCAGGCCGAAATGCACGGGGTCGATTCCCAGACTGACGGCGACCGGCGCCAGGACCGGCGCGAGGATCAGGATCGCGGCGAAGGTCTCCATGAAGAGGCCAACCACCAACAGGGCCACGTTCACCAGCAGCAGGAACACCAGCGGGCTGTCCGACACGCTCAGTAGCGCCTGCGCCACCTGTTGCGGGGCCTGGTAGAGCGACAGCACATAGGCGAACACCGAGGCGAAACCCACGATCAGCAGGACGATGCCCGACGTGACCGCCGATGACCAGAAGATGGCGGGCAGGTCCTTCCACTTGATCTCGCGGTAGATGAAGACGCTGACGATGAAGGTGTAGGCGACGGCCACGACTGCGGCCTCGGTCGCGGTGAAGAAACCGCCGTAGATGCCGCCGAGGATGATGACGGGCATCAAGAGCGAGAGGCTGGCATGGCGCAGCGCGCGCCAGACATTGCCGGCCCATTCGCCGAAGCCGAGCTTTTGCGAGGCGCCGTAGTCGTGCAGGCGCGACATCACCATGATGGTGGCGATGAGCGACAGGCCGATCAGCAGACCCGCCGGAACGCCGGCCACGAACATGTCCGCCACCGAAACGCCAGTGAGCATGGCGTAGATGATCATCGGCACCGACGGCGGCAGGATCACGCCCAGCTCGCCGCTGGAGGCGATCACCGACGCCGCGAACGGACGCGGATAGCCCCTGCGCTCCATCTCCGGGATCATCACTGAGCCGATGGCGGCGGTGGTGGCCGACGAGGAGCCGCAAATGGTCGAGAAGAACATCGTGGTCAGCACCGCGGAGCCTCCCAGCCCGCCCTTGACCCAGCCGATCAACGCCAGCCCCAGGTCCATCAGGCGGCTGGCGATGCCACCCGTCTGCATCAGGCGGCCAGCCAGCACGAAGAAGGGCACCGCCATCAGCGCGAACGAGTCCATCGCTTCGAACATGGTCTGGGGAACCGCCAGCAGCGGGACGTCGCGCGCGAGCAGCGCCGGCAGCGGGGCGATGCCCAGACTCAGCGCCACCGGAATACTGGCGGCGAACAACAGCAACAGCAATACGACGGCAGATAGCATGATTACTCCGCAGCATGGGCCTGACCGGCGTGGCGGATATCGCCACGCTGCAGCAGGCATTCGCCGATCAGCGTCAGGGTGTTGAGGAACATGAGGCCGAATCCGAACGGCATCGCCAGGTAAACCCAGACCTTGGACAGCGACAGCACCGGGCTCGTCTCTATCTCGCCGAACTCCACGAACTGCAGGCCCAGCGCGATCATGAGGACGAAGAACGCCAGGCAGCCTAGCAGCGCGGCATAGCGCAGCAGGCGGCCCAGCGCCGCCGGCAGCCGCGTGACTACGAGTTCGAGCGCGATCAGCTGCGCATGGCGGCAAGCCACACCCGCGCCGAGGAAGATGATCCAGATCATCAGGTAGCGAGCCACCTCTTCGGTCCATGGCGCTGCCACATTCCATCCCAGCCCGGTCAACAGGAAGCGCACGGCCACCTGCCATAACGTGCATAGCGTCATGCCCAGCATCATGGCCGCGAGCAGCCAGCACACCAGGCGGTTGAGTCCGTCCACGGCGCCTATCAATTTCATGGTTTTTCCCCTGTGTAATCTCTTAGCGCCACGCGCACGCCGGCGATCGCCCGGTCGCGCCATTGCCGCTTGGCAGCCAGCCCGTCGAGCGGCAGCGCCTGCCGCAGGGCCTGGTCCAGCGCCGTGATCAGCGCTTCGTCCACGGGCGCCGGCAGGCCCTGCCCGGCGGCCATGTCGTTGAAGATGTGGCCGTAGCGCCGCAGATAATCGGCAATGCCGCCAGGGGCGTTCAGGTCCACACCTTCCAGCGGGCCCAGCGTCGCCCAGCGCAGGCCGAGTCCCTGGCTGATCAGCGCATCGGCGTCGGCCGGCGCGATCACGCCGCCCGCGATCATGCGGAACATCTCCATCAGCAGGGCGCCCTGCAGGCGATTCAGCACGAAGCCCGGAATCTCTTTATTGATGCGCACCGGGTGCTGCCCCAGTTCCCGCATGAAAGCGTCGGCCCGGGCCAGGACGTCCGGATCGGTCCAGGGAGCGGGACACATTTCGACCACGGGCGACAGGTGCGGTGGTGTCATGGGGTGCGCGACCAGGCAGCGTCTTCGCCCGGCCAGGTCGGCGGTGAACTGGCTGGCGCCGTAGGTCGAGGTGGAGCTGGCCAGCACGGCATGCGGCGGCGCCAGCGCGTCCAGGTCGGCGAACAGGCGGCGCTTGAGCTCCAGGTCTTCGGATACGGCTTCCTGCAGGTAGTCGGCCTGGGGAACCGCGGCGGCCAGATCGTCCGTGGCGCCGATGCGCGCGGCGGCGATGGCCGGTGTATCGCCGCCGCACAGCAGGCCCGCGCTGTCTTCCAGCATCCTGACCAGGCGCGCGGACAGGTCCACCAGGCTGGCGGTGTCTCGCTCCACGACGGTCACGCGCCAGCCGGCGCGCGCGAACACGACGGCCCAGGAGGCGCCGATGATGCCTCCCCCCACAACGACTGCATGCTTCATGGTTTGCTGCTCAGCGGATCGGAGAAAACGAGACCGGCTTCAGGATCCGGGTTTGCTGGATATCGATCAGGTCGGTGACCCGGTCCAGGTACGACTGCCATTCGGGATCGGCCAGCATGCGCATGCGCGCGGCATCTCGCTCGTCCAGGCTGTCGTAGGCCCACCAGGCCACCACGTGGTTCAGCTCGCCGACTTCCGTCATGAAATAGCCCAGGAATTTGCCCAGGTATTTTTTTTGCAGCCCGAGGCCGTATTGCTCATAGGTGGACACGAACAGGCCGGCCTTGCCGGGCTTGATGCGGTAATCGCGTTCTTCGATAAACACTGGGGACATCCGTCGAGGGAGAAGAGGGAGGCGGCAGTCTCAGGACTTGGCGGTCCAGCCGAAAACCGTATTGGCTTCGATGCGTTCGATATCGTCCGGCCTCGGGAAAGGCGCGGGAGCGGATTCGCCCGGTGTGCGCGGCCGGCCGATCTGGCGGAAGAAATCGTCCAGCCCCCCGGGCATCAGCATCCAGAAAAAAGTCAGCGGCTGTTGGCCATCGTTGTGAAAGCGGTGCTTGCGTTGCTTGCCCAGAAACAGGCATGTTCCGGGCGCCATCGGGTATTCCTTACCGTCCACGAACGCGAGGCCTTGACCTTCCGTGACGTAGATCACTTCTTCGCGGTCGTCGTGGAAGTGCTCGCGCACGTGGCAGCCAGGCGCCACCGTCTGCGTGCCAGCGCTGAAGTCGATCGAGGCGCCGGTATTGGCGCGATTGAGCAAGGTGCGCACGAAACCGTTGGCCGGTACGGGCTGCCAATAGCTATCTCCCTCGTCCGGGCCGATCACCACGGCCACGCCGGGCTGATGTTCAGAAACCATCTCGCACTCCGCAAATTACTGACATGATAGTCAGTATATGGGAGCGGCGAGAACGGCATATAGTAGGGAATTCCCCCAATAAAACTGACATGCAAGTCAGTTATGGCGACGGTTCCGTGCCCTATGAAGCGGCTCTAGAATTCCTTTTCGCAGGAAAGCGAGTGTGCGTCCGGTTGGCAGGCCGTCGCGAAGCTCAATCCAGCCTGACGTTGGCCGCCTCGATCACGGACGCCCAGCGCTGCATGTCCTGCGCCAGGAAGTCCTTGAACGATCCGCCATCTGAGACCTCCGGCACGAAGCCGGTGGCGCCGATCTTCTCAACCACGCCGGGATCCTTAAAAGCGTTGATCGTGACCGCCGAAATCTTGGCCAGCACCGCCGACGGCGTGCCGGCCGGTGCGAACAGCGCCGTCCAGGCATCGGCCTCGACATCGGGCACACCTTCCTGCGCCAGCGTGGGCAGACGATCGAGCTGCGGCGCGCGGTCCTTCGAGGCCACGGCCAGTGCCACAATCGAGCCATCATTGATAAAGGGCAGGACGCTGGGCAAAGTGGCGAACGACACATCCACGAACCCGCCCAGCAAGCCCTGGGCGACTTCCCCTGAGCCCTTGTACGGGATATGGGCCATCTTCACGTCCGCGCTGCGCATGAACATCTCTGCAACCAGGTGCGAGGCCGAGCCATTGCCGCTGGAGCCCACGTTCAGGTTCGCGCCGGGCTTGTTGGCCAGCTCGATCAGGCCGCGCACGCTGTCCACGCCCAGGTTTTTGCGCACCACCAGCACGTGCTGCATGCGCGCCAACCCGGCGATGGGCGTGAAATCGCCCAGCGCGTCGTACGGCAGGTTGGAATAGAGCGCCGAGTTCGCGCCGTGCGTCTGGTTCGTGCCCAGCAGCAGGGTGTACCCGTCAGGCTGCGCGCGGGCTACTTCCTGGGTGCCGATGATTCCCGAGCCGCCCGGCTTGTTAATGATGACCGCCGGCTGGCCCAGGTTATCGCTGTAGGTTTGCGACACGGTACGCGCCACCGACTCCAATGCGCTACCCGCCGGATACGGAACCACGATGCGGATCGGCCGCGTTGGATAGACGTCCTGCGCCAGCGCCTGCGGCGTCACCACGACCAGTGCGAGCGTCGCAGCAGAGAGGGTACGGAACAGCGATTTCATGGTGGATCTCCTCCAGTATTTGCCCGTCCTCCTGGACCGGCTTCGTTATCGGCGTGGGCGCCAGTATTCAAACAGCCAGAAATCCTCCATCGACCGCCAGCACGGCGCCGGTGACATAGGCCGACATTGGCGAAGCGAGGAACGTCACTGGACCCACCAGGTCCTGCGGGTTGCCGAACCGGCGCATCGGAATACGCGCCATCAGGGCGCGGCATCGCTCGGGATCGTCTCTGCTGGACTGCGTCATGGCCGTTTCGATCACGCCGGGCGCCACCGCATTGACACGAATGCCGCGCGGCGCCAGCTCAAGCGCCAGCACCTTGGTCAGCATCTGAGCAGCCGCTTTGGACGTTGAATAGGCAATGGACTGCGCCGAGGCACGGCTTGCCGCGATCGAGGTGATGTTGATCACTGCGCCACGCGTGGCCGCCAGGCTCTCCAGGCAGGCAAACGTCATGCTGCGGATGCCGTCTACATTCACATCCATGGCCTGGCGCCAAAGCGCATCGCGCTCGCCGCTATCGAACGCATGCCTCGGACGCACCCCAGCATTGTTCACCAGCACGGAAATCGCCCCCATTTCCTTTTCGATCTGTCGTGCGATCGCGACGCAGCGCGCTGCGTCGCGCACATCCAGTTCATAGGCTATGGCGCGAGCACCTTCGGCACGCAATGCTGCGGCCGTGCGCTGCGCGCCGGCCCGATTGATGTCGCACACGGCGATCATCGCGCCCTGCGCGGCCAGGCCCTGCGCAATCGCTCGACCGTTGCCCTGCGCGGCGCCCGTCACCAAAGCAAGTACATTGTTCAGCAGCATGCCGCCAGCTTTCCTCGTGAAAGCCATCACTCTAGAAGCGAAGCGGACGACAGCCTGTATCGCAGGCTACAAAATCGCCGGGATTTTCACCGCGCCGTCAGAAGAGCTCCAGCCGCTCGCGCAGGCGCTCGACGTCGCGAATTTCCACACCTTTGCCACGTGTGGAAATCAGCCCATCGGCGGCTATAGCTTTCAGCGTACGGGTCACCGTCACCCTGCTCAGGCCGGTCATACTGGCCAACTGCTCGTGCGTTAAGCGCAGCGATCGGGTCTCTTCCGAGCCTGCTGCAATGCGACCGAGCAGGCCTTCCAGCCGCTCACGTGGACTGGCCGATGTAGCCCGCAGCAATTTGCCGATGAGAATACGATGCTTGATGCCCAGCAATTGGATCAACGAGACGGCCAGAGCGGGTTCGGTGGCCAGCACTGGCAACAGCTCGGAGACCCGATACTCAGATACAACGGCGGGCGTCACCGCCCTGGCTGTGACATAGCGCGGCTCACCGACGAAGGCTGAGGCTTCGCCGAAAATCGCGTCCGGCCCGAAGATTTCCAATAGCAGGACTCCGCCATTGGTGCCGTGCACGATCGTATGCAAGAAACCTGACCGCACCAGGAAGAAACTATCATGTACATCGCCTTGCCTGTACAGCGTCTGACCTTCGGCGATCGCGCGCACCCGCCCCAACTCGGTATGCAGCAGCCAGGTTGCGCCGAATTTGCGCGATGTATCCCAGGATGAATAATTGACATCGATAACCACGGCCGCTCCTACGTGCAAGCGCGCCTGACGACGCGCGATCGCAGATTACCTGAAAAGGTGCGCCTATTATCCCAATGCCCTTTTCCAAGCGATGCATCACACCGAGGATGGTATGGAGTCGGTTGCAGCTTCCATTGCAGAAGCTAGCGGGTTGCGTTGTACACGGACGCCGCATGTCTGTTGGGGGGGCATCCTCAGCGGTCCCCCTCCTGTAGAGAAAGGGCCTGTTCACTCGCGATGGATTTGCTATCGGCCGAGACAAGCCCCTCTTTCATTCATACACATCCAGTCCTGGACCCAGCCCAAGTCATTTGATGGCATACCGCGTGATGAGCGTGGGGCAACAAAAGAAGGGCCGCCAAGCGGCCCTTCTGCACCCCTTCCCCGCCTCACTCCACCGTCACACTCTTAGCCAAATTACGCGGCTTATCCACATCAGTCCCCCGGGCGCAAGCCGTGTGATACGACAGCAGCTGCAGCGGCACCGTGTGCAGGATGGGCGAGAGCTTGCCGTAGTGTTCGGGCATGCGGATCACGTGCATGCCTTCGGCGCTCTGGATCTTGCTATCGGCGTCGGCGAAGACGTACAGTTCGCCGCCGCGGGCGCGCACTTCCTGCATGTTGGACTTCAGCTTTTCCAGCAGTTCGTCCTTGGGCGCGATGGTGACCACGGGCATGTGCTCGGTCACCAGGGCCAGCGGGCCGTGCTTGAGTTCGCCGGCCGGGTAGGCTTCGGCGTGGATGTAGCTGATTTCCTTGAGCTTGAGCGCGCCTTCCAGGGCGATCGGATAGTGCATGCCGCGGCCCAGGAACAGGGCGTTTTCCTTGGAGGCGAAGCGGTCGGCCCAGGCCATGATCTGGGGTTCGAGCGCCAGCACCGAGCCGATGGCCACGGGCAGGTGGCGCAGCGCCTTCAGGTGTTCGGCCTCCTGCTCGTCGCTCAGGCGCCCGCGCACCTGGGCCAGCGCCAGCGTCAGCAGGAACAGCGCGGTGAGCTGGGTGGTGAAGGCCTTGGTCGAGGCCACGCCGATTTCGACGCCGGCGCGGGTGATGTACGACAGCTTGCACTCGCGCACCATGGCGCTGGTGGACACGTTGCAGATGGTCAGCGTGTTTTCCATGCCGAGCGAGCGGGCGTGCTTGAGCGCGGCCAGCGTGTCGGCGGTTTCGCCGGACTGCGAGATGGTGACGACCAGCGAGCGCGGGTTGGGCACGCTGTCGCGATAGCGGTATTCGCTGGCGATTTCCACGGCCACCGGGATCTTGGCGATCGATTCGATCCAGTACTTGGCGGTCAGGCCGGCGTAGTAGCTGGTGCCGCAGGCCAGGATCAGCAGGGAGTCGATGTCCTTGAAGATCTTGTAGGCGTCGTCGCCGAAGAGTTCGGGCGTGATCGCCTCGATGTCCTGCAGCGTGTCGCCGACGGCGCGCGGCTGCTCGAAGATTTCCTTCTGCATGTAGTGGCGGTAGGGGCCGAGCTCGGCCGCGCCGGTGTGCACGTGCACGGTGTGGACTTCGCGCTGCACGTTCTTGCCGGCGGCGTCGACGATCCAGACGCGCGCCAGCTGCAGGTCGACGACGTCGCCGTCTTCCAGGTAGATGATCTGGTCGGTCGTGCCGGCCAGGGCCAGCGCGTCGGAGGCCAGGAAGTTTTCGTTCTGGCCCACGCCCACCACCAGCGGCGAGCCCTGGCGCGCGCCGACCACGCGGTGCGGTTCGTCGCGGCAGAACACGGCGATGGCGTAGGCGCCATGCAGGCGGCGCACGGCGTTCTGCACGGCTTCGAACAGGTCGCCGGCGTACAGGTGGTTGACCAGGTGGGCGATGACCTCGGTGTCGGTCTGGCTCTCGAACACGTAGCCCACGGCCTGCAGCTCGGCGCGCAGTTCGTCGTGGTTTTCGATGATGCCGTTGTGGACCAGCGCGATGCGCGGCTCGTCGTTACCCAGGTGCGAGAAATGCGGGTGGGCGTTGTGGGTGGCGGGCACGCCGTGGGTGGCCCAGCGGGTGTGGGCGATGCCGGTATAGCCCTGCAGCTTGTCCTGCTCGACCTGGGCGGCCAGCTCGGAGACGCGCTGGGTGCTGCGCGTGCGGCGCAGGTGGCCGTCGGCGTAGACGGCGACGCCGCAGGAGTCATAGCCGCGGTACTCCAGGCGCTTCAGGCCTTCGACCAGGATCGGGGTGATGTCGCGCTGGGCGACGGCGCCAACAATGCCGCACATAGGAGGAGCTCCGGAAAGTTCAGGTACGGACGCATTGTGCTCGCGACGGCAAGAAATTTGATTTCTTTATCTGGCTATATATGTAAGTTAATTCCCTTACATATTTGTGATTAAATTATCTTTCTTATAGACGACGATTTTGAAATTAATCATGCAAAACCCGCCGATTACGCTGCCTGAGCTGGACGATCTGGACCGGCGCATTCTTGAACAGTTACAAGAAGACTGCTCGCTGACCAACCAGGACCTGGCGTTGCGCGTGCATGCCTCGCCGCCGACCTGTCTGCGGCGGGTGCGCCGGCTGGTGGACGAAGGCGTGATCGACCGGCAGGTGGCGATCCTGGCGCCCGAGAAGCTGGGCAGCACGCTGACGGCCATCGTGGAAATCACGCTCGACGTGCAGGCGGCCGAGCGCCTGGACGAGTTCGAACAAAGCCTGCAGGCCGAGCGCGCGGTGCTGCAGTGCTACCGGGTGTCGCCGGGGCCGGATTTCGTGGTGATCGCGCAGGTCCGGGACATGCCGGCCTATCACGCGCTGGCGCACCGGGCGTTCACCGCCCAGGCCAATGTGCGCAACGTGCGCACGTTCTTCTCGGTGCATCGCGCCAAGTTCGAGACGCGCATCGACCTGCGCGCCTGAACGCGGGCTTCAGCGGCGCGCCAGCAGGCGCTCGAACTGCGCCAGGTAGCGGTTGCCCATTTCCTGCACGTCGTGCTCGCTGCGCACGTATTCGTAGGCGCGCTCGGTGACTTCCTGGCGGAAGGCCGCGTCGTCCAGGCAGCGCGCCATGCCCTGGGCCATGGCCTTGAAGTCGCCCACGGCGACCAGCACGCCGCGGCCGTCGGCCAGGCTTTCCTTCAGGCCGCCGGCGTCGGTGGACACCACCGGCACCCGCTGCAGGAAGGCGTCGAGCACGCTGCTGCCCAGGGCTTCTTCCTCGGAGCTCATGACGAACACGTCGAGAATGCTGTAGAAGTCTTCCACGCCCTTGCGAAAACCCGCGAAGCGGTAGACGTCCTCGATACCCAGCCTGCGCGCCTCGTCTTTGGCCTGCTGTTCGCGGTCGCCGCCGGCGCCGAAGTGCAGGAACACGAAATCGCGGCGCGTCCTGGCCAATTCGCCCACGGCGCGCACCAGCGTCACCGGGTCCTTGTCGCGGATCAGCGCGGCCGAGGTGGCCATGACCTTCTTGCCGTCCAGATCGAATTCGCGCACCAGGCCGGCGACGTTCTCGGCGTCGATCCGGTGCGGCTCGACGGCGCTGCGGATGATGACGGGCTCGATACCCAGGCGGCGCGGCTCGCCCGCGGCCATTTCGCTGATCGCCACGAACAGATCGGCGTGGCGCCATTTGAAGCCGGTCTTCCATTCGTCGCCGGGCTTGACCGCGAACGAGGTGCGGCGCGAGAACGCCACCGGGCGGCGGTGCAGCCATTTGGTCAGCACCGCCCAGGTGATGGTGTTGGCCGTCTGGGCGTGGACGATGTCGTAGCGCCCGGCCCCGGCCAGAAAGGCCAGCTGCCCCGGCACATTGCGGCAGGTGTGGGCGATGAAGCCTTCCTGGCGGGCGCGCTCGGCCAGCGGCGCGCCCTCGCGGCACATGACTTCGACTTCGTGGCCGGCCTTGCGGAACGCGCGCATGCAGTACAGGGTCTGCCGTTCGCCTCCGCGCCAGCCTTTCTCGAAGTTCAGCTGCAGGATTTTCATGCGCGCCCGATGCCGGAGTACTGGAAGCCCATCGCGCGCACGTCGGCCGGCGTGTACAGGTTGCGGCCGTCGATGATGAGCGGCGTCTTGAGCAGGGATTTCACGCGATCGAAGTCGGGCGCGCGGAACACTTTCCATTCGGTGGCGATGAGCAGCGCGTCGGCGCCGTCCAGCGCGTCGTACATGTCGGTGGCGAAGGTGACGCCGGGCTGGCCGGCCAGCACGCGGGCGGCCTCGTGCATGGCCACCGGGTCGTAGGCGCGCACTTCGGCGCCGCGCCGCGTGAGTTCGGCGATCGCGGTCAGGCTGGGCGCTTCGCGCATGTCGTCGGTATTGGGCTTGAACGACAGGCCCCACAGCGCGATCCTGCGCCCGCGCAGGTCTTCGCCCAGGTGGCTCACCAGCTTCTCGGAGAGGCGGAATTTCTGCGCGTGGTTGGCGGCCTCGGCCGCCTCGATGACGCGCATCGGCAGCGCGTTCTCGGCGGCGGTGTTGACCAGCGCCTGCACGTCCTTGGGAAAGCACGAGCCGCCGTAGCCGGCGCCCGGATACAGGAAGTGGTAGCCGATGCGCGGGTCGGCGCCGATGCCGCGGCGCACCTGCTCGATGTCGGCGCCCAGCGCCTCGGCCAGGTTGGCCATTTCATTCATGAACGAAATGCGCGTGGCCAGCATGGCGTTGGCGGCGTACTTGGTCAGTTCGGCCGAGCGCACGTCCATCACCATCAGGCGGTCGTGGGTGCGCTGGAACGGCTCGTAGATGCGGCGCATCACGCCGATCGTGTATTCGTCGTCGGCGCCGACCACGACACGGTCGGGGCTCATGAAGTCGTTGATGGCCGCGCCTTCCTTGAGGAATTCCGGGTTGGACGCGACGCTGAACGGAATGTCCACGCCGCGCGCGGCCAGTTCCTGCGCGACCACTTCGCGCACCTTGTCGGCCGTGCCCACCGGCACGGTGGACTTGTCCACGATCAGCTTGCGCGCCGTCATGTGGCGCGCGATGTTGCGGGCGGCGGCCAGCACGTACTTCAGGTCGGCCGAGCCGTCTTCGCCCGGCGGGGTGCCCACGGCGATGAACTGCACGTCGCCGAAGGCCACGCTTTGCGCCACGTCGTCGGTGAAATGCAGCCGGCCGGCCTGCACGTTGCGGCGCACCAGGTCTTCCAGGCCGGGCTCGTAGATGGGGATGCCGCCGCGGCGCAGCAGGGCGATCTTGTCGGCGTCGAGGTCCAGGCACATGACGTCGTTGCCCATATCGGCCAGGCACGCCCCCGACACCAAACCCACGTAACCGGTACCCACGACCGTGATCTTCATGCCTGCACACCTTAAAAATGGACGAGTCCCGCGCCCGGCATCGGCAGCCGGGCGCAGGCCGCCATTATAGAAGCGGCGCGGGGCCGACGCCCTACAGCTTGGCGAAGCGCACCGTATTGACCACCACCGCCAGGCCGGCGCAGATCATGCCCAGCACCAGGGCCAGGGCCGGACCGTGGGCCAGGCTGATGCTGAACGCGATCGCCACCAGCGCGGTGCCGAAGCTCTGGCCGAACACCCGGGTGGTGGCCTGCAGGCCGCCGGCCGCGCCGCTGCGCGAGCGGGGCGCCGACGACAGCAGGGCGCGGTTGTTGGGCGTCTGGAAGAACCCGAAGCCGACGCCGGCCACGAACATCCCGAGGATGACCGGCCAGTTCGAGACGCTGGCCGGCAGCACGGCCAGCCACAGCATGCCGATGACCATGGTGGCCGCGCCCACGCCGCTGAGCGTGGCGGCCGAGTAGCGGTCGGACAGCCGTCCCGCCACGGGCGCGATGATGGCGGTACCCACCGGCCAGGCGCCCATCAGCATGCCGACCTCCAGGTAGGGCCGGCCCAGCACCTGCTGGAAATAGAACGGCAGCGACACATACGACGCCATCTGCGCCGCGAAGGTACAGGCCGAGGCCGCCACGGCGAAGGCCAGCGGGCGGATGCGCAGCAGGTCCACCGGCACCAGCGGCGCGGGCTGGCGGCTGGCGCGGCGCACCAGCAGCAGGCCGACCACCGTGGCGATGGCCACCAGGCCGATGCCGCGCAACAGGTCCTCGCCCATCATGTCCACGCCGGAAATGAAGACGCCCAGGGTCAGCATGCACAACAAGGCGCTGATCCAGTCCAGCTTGACGTCGTTGCGCGGCACTTCCGGCAGGTGGCGCAGCCCCAGCATGGCCAGCACGCAGATGGGCAGGTTGACCGCGAAGATCCACGGCCAGGGCGCCACCGAGAGAATGGCCGAGCCGATGGTCGGCCCCAGCACCGACATGATGGCCACCGTGGTGGCGTTGATGCTGATGCCGCGGCCCAGCAGCTTGAGCGGATAGATGTTGCGCACCAGCCCGCCGAACATGCACATCAGCGTGGCCGCGCCTATGCCCTGGAACACCCGCGCCGCCGTCAGCTGCCACAGCGTGCCGGCCAGGGCGCAGCCCAGCGAGGCCAGCGTGAACAGCGCCAGGCCGAAGGAGAACATGCGGCGGAAACCGATGCGCTCGGCCAGCGCCGACAGCGGCAGCAGCATGGTCACCACGGCCAGGTTGTAGGCGTTGACGATCCAGACCGCCTGGGCCGGCGAGGCATTGAGATCGACTGCGATGGTGGGCAGCGCGACGTTGGCGATGGTGGTGTCCAGCACCGACAGGCTGATGCCCGTCATCACCGTTGCCGCGGCCCAATAGCGCCGCGGCGTCGGCAGGCCGTCGGGCGGGGCGGGCTTGGCGCCGCCGCCCGGCGCCCGGTCTTGCTGTTCCATCACGATTTCTTGACCGGGCGCTGCCAACCGTCGATGGTGAGCTGCTTGGGACGCGAGACGGTCAGCTTGTCGGCCGGCGCGTCGCGCGTCAGCGTGGTGCCCGCGCCCAGCGTGGCGCCGCGGCCGACGCGCACCGGCGCCACCAGCTGGGTGTCCGAGCCGATGAAGGCGTCGTCCTCGATGACGGTGCGGTGCTTGTTCACGCCGTCGTAGTTGCAGGTGATGGTGCCCGCCCCCACGTTCACGCGCGCGCCGATGTCGGCGTCGCCGATGTAGGCCAGGTGATTGGCCTTGCTGTCCTCGCCCAGCACGCTTTTCTTGATCTCGACGAAGTTGCCCACGTGGCTGCGGTCGCCGAGCTCGGCGCCGGGGCGCAGGCGCGCATACGGGCCGACGCGCGCGTCGCTGCCCACCAGGGCCTGCTGCAGGTGGCTGAAGGCCTCGATCTGGGTGCCCGCGCCGACGCTGACGTCGCGCAGCACGCAGTGCGGGCCCACGCGCACGCCGTCGGCCAGCGTCACGCTGCCTTCGAACACGCAGCCCACGTCGATGAACACGTCGCGCCCGCAGGTGAGCGTGCCGCGCACGTCGAAGCGCGCCGGATCGGCCAGCGTGACGCCGGCTTCGAGCTGGCGGCGGGCCTGCTCGGCCTGCCAGCGGCGCTCCAGTTCGGCCTGCTGGACGCGGCTGTTCACGCCCAGCGTCTCCCAGGCCGCGCCCGGCTGCGCCGCGCCCACCGGCACGCCGTCGGCCACGGCCAGGCCGACCGTGTCGGTCAGGTAGTACTCGCCCTGGGCGTTGTTGTTGTCGATGCGGGACAGCCAGTCCTTGAGCCTGGCGGTGGGCGCGCTGAGGATGCCGGTGTTGACTTCCTTGATGGCGAGCTCGCCTTCGGAGGCGTCCTTGTGCTCGACGATGCGGCACACGTTGCCGGCGGCGTCGCGCACGATGCGGCCGTAGCCGGTGGAGTCCGCCAGCACTTCGGTCAGCACGGCGGCGCCGGCGCCGCGGGCCTGCAGCAGGCGGCGCAGCGTGTCGGGCTGCACCAGCGGCACGTCGCCGTACAGCACCAGTGTCACGTCGTCCTGGCCGCCGCCTTCCAGCAGCAGCGGCACGGCCTGCTGCACCGCGTGGCCGGTGCCCTGCTGCGGCTGCTGCAGCGCGAAGTGCAGGTCGGGCTGGCCTTCGAAAGCCTGCTTGACGCGATCCGCGCCGTGGCCGACCACGACGATGATGCGCGCCGGCTCGAGCGCGCGCGCGCTGTCCAGCACGTGGGCCAGCATGGGCTTGCCCGCCAGCGTGTGCAGCACTTTGGGAAGATCGGACTGCATGCGTTTGCCCAGTCCGGCGGCGAGAATCACTACGTTAAGCATAAGTTCCACGGTGTTGAGACGGCCCGGCGGCCTGGCGGCCGGCCGGGGCATCGATTGAAAGAGAGGGCTAGCTCGCGCCAGGCCCGGTTTTCTTGGCGGCCTTGGCGCCGCGGGCCGCGGGCTTGCGCGCCGCCGGCTTGGCGGCGCCCGCCTCGGGCGCGGGTTCCTGCGGTTTGGCCGGCGCGGGCGCGGCGGCGGGCGCGGCCGGCATGGAAGCGGCGGTGGCGGCCGCGATCTGGTTGAACTGCTGCTGCAGCAGGTCCCACCAGGCCTTGGAGGCCGACTGGGCCGCCGCGCCCATCTGCTCGCTCATGCCCGGCGCGCTGGCGGGCGCCTCGTCGGCCGCCGCCTGCGCCTGCCCGTCCTTGGCGCCGGCGCTCTCCGGCGCCTTGGCCGCTGCCGGCTTGGGCGCGGGCTTCAGCCCCAGCACCACTTCCAGCGGCGAGGCCGCGCCGCTGGCGCGCACGGCCGCCATGTCCATGTTGGCCGCGCTGTCGACGAAGGCGCGCAGCGTGCTGATGGTGGAGCGCTGCACTTCCATGCCCTGGATCGTGCTGGAGAGCATGCTCAGGTTCATGCGCAGCCAGTTTTCCACCGAGCGCAGTTCGGCGATGCGGCGGTCCAGGTCTTCGAGGTTCATCGGGGGAGCCATGGGCAGGCTGCTGGCCAGGCCGCCGGGCCCGGTCAGCCCGGCCCAGGCCTGGCGCATCATTTCCATGCTGGCCAGCAGCGGGTTGCCCGACAAGTCGGAATGCTGGCCCATGCCGGGCAGGACGAACGGGTTGGATTGTTGGTCGCTCATTCCTGGTCTCCCCAAAGACGGATGATTAGGCTCGCGCCGGGCTCATCCCGGCAGCAGCTGATTGTTTTCCACGCGCACGTGGTCGCCCGAAGCGAACGCGAACGGCTGGGCGCTGCGGAACTGGCGCTTGCTGCCGTCGTTCATGCGCACGGTGAGCTCATAGTGCGTCACCGTTTGTTGCTGTCTGATATTACGCTCAACTTCACGGCCTGCCAAAGCGCCGCCGACCGCGCCCAGCACGGTCAGCGCGGTCTTGCCGCTGCCGCCGCCGAACTGGTTGCCGACCACCCCGCCGGCCACGCCGCCGGCGATGGTGCCGACCAGATGGTTGCTATCGTCCTTGGCCGGCACCTGCACCTGGCGGATGGTTTCGACCACGCCGCAGTTGGCGCAGGCCTGCTTGGCGGGCGCGGGAGCGGGCGCCGGGGCGGGGGCAGGACGGGCCTTGGGCGCAGGCGCGGGCTGGGACGGCGTCTGGGCCGCGGCCTGCGCCGATTCGGCCGGCAGCGGGGCCAGGTTGGCGCCTTCCGGGCCGGCCTCGGCCACCGGTTCGTCGGCATGCGGATTGGCCGAAGGCGTGGGCAGCCAGCCCATCACGGCGGCCACGCCGACCGAGCACATGACGATGACGGCGATTGCGGCGGCCGCCACCAGCGGATGCAGGCCGCGGCGCGGAGAGTCGATTCGGGTAGGGGTACTCATGACGATGCTCCATCGTTACTAACCGGCAGTGGTATAGCACCCGCCCGCGGTTTCGGCATGTTGCGATGGTGACGCTTCTTTGCAGCCCGGCGCGCCGGTGGACAGCGCAGGCCAATCGTGGACAATAGGTCCATGGACTCCGTCATCACCCTGCCCCAGCTCGAACAGGCGATCAATTACTGGCGCAACGTATCGCCCTCGGTCGGCGACGAATGCCGGCTCTGCCCCGAGGCGGCCGCGCTGGCGGCGCCCTACGCGCTGATGATCATGGCCCACCGCCGCGAAATCGCCACCGCCGAACTCGGCGAGGCGGCGCGCGCCGCGCTGGACGGCTGGGCGGCGACGCTTTAGTTACTGCTTCAGCAGCGCCTGGACGTCGTGGGCCAGCGCGTCCACGCCGATATTGTTGTTGGCCAGCACCCGCGATTCGCCCTTGCCGTCGAACAGGTAGAAGGCGGCGGTGTGGTCCATGGTGTAGCCGCCGTCCTTGGTGGGCGCCTTGGCGTAATAGGCCTTGAACGACGCCGCGGCCTTCTTGACCTGGTCCGGCGTGCCGGTCAGGCCCAGGAAGCGCGGATCGAAGGCGGTCACGTATTGCTTCAGGACCTCGGGCGTGTCGCGCTCGGGATCGACCGAAATCAGCAGCACCTGGACGCGGTCGGCGTCAGGCCCCAGCTTTTTCATGACTTCGCCCAGTTCGGCCAGCGACGTGGGGCACACGTCCGGGCACTGGGTGAAGCCGAAAAACACCACCACGACCTTGCCGGCGAAGTCGGACAACTGGCGCGTCTTGCCGTTGAAATCGGACAGCTCCATGCCACGGCCCAGCTGGGTGCCGCTGATGTCGCTGCCCTTGAAAGTGGGCGCGCTCTCGCCGCAGGCGGCCAGGGCGGCGGCGAAGGCGGCGGCTGCGCCCAGTCGCAGGGCCAGCCTGCGGCTGGCGGAAAACACGGACATCGACAACCTCCAGGACATCAGCGCAGCAGGCCGACCCAGTGGTCCGCCAGCAGGGCGCCGAACAACAGCGCCAGGTAAAGAATCGAAAAACGGAACATGCTGCGCGCCAGCTCGTCGCTGTAGGCGCGGTACAGCCGCCATGCATACGACACGAACATGCCGCCCAGCGCCAGCGCGCTGGCCAGGTAGAGTTCGCCGCTCATGCGGATGGCGTAGGGCAGCAGCGTGGTGGCCATCAGGGCCACGCTGTAGAGCAGGATGTGCAGGCGCGTGAACTGGTTGCCGTGCGTCACCGGCAGCATGGGCAGGCCGGCCTTGGCGTAATCGTGGTTGCGGTACAGCGCCAGCGCCCAGAAATGCGGCGGCGTCCAGATGAAGATGATGAGGACCAGGACCCAGGCCTCGGCCGGCACGGAATCGGCCACCGCGGCCCAGCCCAGGGCCGGCGGCATGGCGCCGGACAGCCCGCCGATGACGATATTCTGCGGCGTACGCGGCTTGAGGATGACCGTGTAGATGACGGCGTAGCCGACGAAGGTGGCGAAGGTCAGCCACATGGTCAGCGGGTTGACCAGGTGGTACAGCACGAACATGCCGGCCCCGCCCAGCAGGCCCGACAGGCTCAGCACCTGGAACGCCGAAATCGTGCCGCGCGCGGTGGCGCGGCGCGCCGTGCGCAGCATGCGCGCGTCGACTTCCTGTTCGATCAGGCAGTTGATGGCGAAGGCGGCGGCGGCCAGCAGCCAGATGCCGATGGTGCCGAACAGCACCCGGCGCATGTCGGGAATGCCGGGCGCGGCCAGGAACATGCCGATCACGGCGCAAAACACCGCCAGCTGCGTCACGCGCGGCTTGGTGAGGACGAAATACTGGCGGAGCAATCCGGATTGGGGAGCGGCAATACTGGTCATGATGAGCCCTATTTTAAACGCGCACCAAATCGGGGCCGTAATTCCCCGCCGGCGCACGTCCTGCCGTGGACAAACGCACCATCAATACGACCGCGGCCAGCGTCAGGCCGGCGGCGCCGCCGTTGTGCAGCACCGCGATCAGCAGCGGCCACTGGAAGAAGATCGTGGTCAGGCCGGTCAGCAGCTGCGCCGCCAGCAGCGCCAGCATCAGCGTGGCGGGGCCGCGCAGGCCGGGCTCGGCGCGCAGCCGCCAGGCCAGCGTGCCGAGGTACAGGAACACCACGAAGGCGAAATTGCGGTGGACCCAGTGGATCGCGGTGAGCGCCGGCTGCGAAATCATCTCGCCCGAGGGCAGCTCGCCCAGCGCGCGGATCACCGAATAGCCGCCGTGGAAGTCCATTTCGGGCACCCACTGGCCGTGGCACATGGGAAAGTCCATGCAGGCCAGCGCGGCGTAGTTGGTGCTGACCCAGCCGCCCAGCGTCACCTGCACCAGCAGCAGGGCGAAGCCCCCGGCCACCCACGGCCTCCAGCGCGCGGCGGCCGCCGACAGGGCCAGGTGCGGACGCTCGCGCGCCGACAGCCAGGTCATCAGCGCCAGCACCGACAGGCCGAACACCAGATGCGCGGTGACGACGGCGGGCATGAGCTTGTGGGTCACGGTCCAGGCGCCGAACGCGCCCTGCACGCAGACGGCCACCAGCGTGGTCACGGCCAGGGCCGGCGAACGGCCCAGTTCGCGGCGGTAGCGCCAGGCCATGTAGACGATGCCGATGATGAGCATGCCCAGGATGGAACCGACATAGCGGTGGATCATCTCGATCCAGGCCTTGGACAGCGTGACGGGACCGAAAGGCATGGCCTGCGACGCTTCATGGATATCGCCCATGGCGCCCAGCGGCGTCACGCTGCCGTAGCAGCCCGGCCAGTCGGGACAACCCAGCCCCGAATCGGTCAGGCGCACGAAAGCGCCGAACATGATGAGGTCCAGCGTCAGGAACCAGGTGAAAAAAACCAGCTTGCGATAACGCGTCCGAAGGCGTTCGATATCCATAAAAAACAATAAAAAACGGCAAAAAAACAAATTACGCCCCACGCACACAGGCGCAACGCATCAAACCAACGCCCCACAAGCCAGGCCGCACGGATCCGGCTCCGCCGGTCCGTAGCGGCGCCCCCCTGGGGGGGAAGCGCCAAAGGCGCTTCGGGGGGGACCTAACCTACTCTTGAGTTATAGACCAGTTTGCTGATGTCCTTGCGGACCTTCACCCCGTCGGCCTCGGCCGGGAACTGCATCATCAGGTTGCCCAGCGGATCGATCACCCAGATCGGGTCCTGCAGGCCGGGCTGGCCGGCAGCGCGCTCGCGCGCCAGCAGGAAGCGCGCCAGCTGGTCGGGGTCGGCGCGCACCATCACCGTGCCCTTGTAGGCCTCCAGCACTTTTTCCGGCACCGGCGCGTCGTCGGTGATGAACCAGATGCGCGCCAGGCGCTCCACGTTCTTGCCCTGGCTGGCGTGGCTGTTGCGCGTGATGAAGAGCTTGCGCGCGCAGCTGTCGGGGCAGGCGCCGCCGTCGGCGGCCACCAGCAGCCATTTGCCTTTCAGGCTCTGCAGGTCGAAGGGCCGGCCGTCCAGCGTGGTCAGGCGCAGTTCGCCGGCCGCGGGCATGGGCCGCTGCGGCTCGATGAGCGCGCCGTAGTTGCTGGATTCGGCGGGCCACCACTGCGGGTTCATGTACACCACGACGGCGCCGACGATGGGCGCCAAAGAGCACAGGAACACCAGCAGCATGGGCAGCAGCGAACGCTTGCCTGCGGGCCGGTTGGAAGAAATGTCGCGAGCCACTTTTTATCCTGTGTTGCGGGTTGCGGATGAGCGCCTCATGCGGCGGATGGCGCCCCCCAGCACCACCAGCCACGCGATGGCGGCGATCGAGGCGAAAGCGAACCACTGTACGGCATAAGAGGTGTTCTGCTGGAAGTCCACCGAGGGCTGCGGCCAGTCGCGCACCAGGCCGTCGCCGGCGCCGTCGTCCGACTGCATCAGCACCGTGGGCAGCAAGGCCAGGCCGGTCGCCTTCGCGTATTCCTCCAGCGGCAGGTTCTGCACCTGCGGCGCCGCGCCGCCCGCCGCCGGCAGCGCGGCCGGCAGGGTCGACTCGCCGGACCCGCCCAGCGACCAGATCTCGAACAGCCGCGGCACGCGCGGCGAAAGTTCACCCGCCACGGTCTGCGGCCCGGCGGGCGCGGCGGGCAGGTCGGGCTGCGCCGGCCCCTGTCCGGGCGCGGCCATGACGCGCGGCAGCCAGCCGCGCAGCACCAGCACGGCGCGGCCTTCGGGGCCGTCGAGCCGCAGCGGCGTGGCCAGCCAGTAGCCGGGCTTGCCGTCCTGGTTGCGGTTGTCCAGCAGTACACTGAATTGCGGCAGCCACACGCCCGTGGCCCGCGCGGCGCGCCATGCCGTCATGGCGGCGGGGTCGGTGGCCGGCGTCAAGGGCAGCGGCGCTTGCTTGCGGCCGGCCTCGATAGCCGCCAGAATGGCGCGTCGCTCGTCGCCGCGGCGCAGCTGCCATTGCCCGAGCGACGCCAGAACCACCACGGCGGCGCCGAGCAGCAGCAGGGCAGCTACCGTGTTGCGGGTTGAATGCGGTCGGGCCATCTTTCTTCAATAACTCTGATTTGTCCGGAGACCACCATGCGCGTTTTCGTCGTCCTGGCCTTTATCGGTATTCTGGCCAGTCTGGCATCCGCCCTGGTCTACCTGATGCGGGACAAAGGCACCACCAACCGCACGGTGAACGCGCTGACGGTACGCATCGGGCTGTCCGTGGCCCTTTTCCTGTTCGTGCTGTTTGCCCACCACATGGGCTGGATCGAGAGCACAGGCCTTAGATAGGCCTGGCCTGGCGAGGTTCCCCGCCGCCGGGCGGCCGTCGACATGACGGCATGACGACACGACGGCGTAGGATGGGTGCCGCGCGAGAATTCTTAAGCAAGAACTCAACCCCCCAACGCGCAACCCATCAGCCGACGCCAGCCGCCATCTCCCGCGGCCAGCGCACTCCCTACCTCAGAACCAATACACAAACAAGTACAGCCCCAGCCACACCACGTCCACGAAGTGCCAGTACCACGCCGCCCCTTCGAACCCGAAGTGGTGGTCGGCGGTGAAGTGGCCGCGGATCAGGCGCACGAGGATCACGGTCAGCATGGTCGCGCCCAGCAGCACGTGGAAGCCGTGGAAGCCGGTAAGCATGTAGAACAGCGAGCCGTAGGCGCCGGAGTTGAACTTGAGGTTCAGCTCGGTGTAGGCATGGTGGTATTCATAGGCCTGGCAGGCGACGAAGACGAAGCCCAGCACGACCGTGGCCAGCAGCCAGAAAATGGCCTTGCCGCGGTGGTTTTCGCGCAGCGCGTGGTGGGCGATGGTCAGCGTGACGCCGGAGCTCAGCAGCAGCGCGGTGTTGATCGTGGGCAGCCAGAAGGGGCCGACGGTCTGGAACTGCTCGACCACGCCGGCCGGGCCGAAGTTCGGCCACACGGCCTGGAAGTCGGGCCACAGCATCAGCCGGTGGTCCATGTCGCCCAGCCACGGCGTGGTGACGGTGCGGGTGTACCAGAGGGCGCCGAAGAACGCCGCGAAGAACATGACTTCGGAGAAGATGAACCAGCTCATGCCCCAGCGGTACGAACCGTCGATGCGCTTGCTGTTCAGGCCGGACTCGGATTCCTGGATGGCGTCGCCGAACCAGAAGTACAGCACCGAGATCAGGCCGACGAAGCCCACCAGCAAGGTCCATTTGGCCCAGCCCACGCCGTTGAACCAGGCCGTGGCGCTCAGGGCCATCACGAGCAGCGTCACGGCCGTGCGCACGGGGTGACCCGAGTCGGCGGGCACAAAGTAGTACGGCGCCTCTTTACCTTGAACCGAGTGGCTTGCACTCATGGCTTTCTCCCTGGTACAGATTTATAGAATCAAGTGAGTCAAGTCAGGCTGGAAACGGCCCAACGCACAATTAATACCAGCACAGTAACGAAGATGGCCGCTGCCAGCAGTCCGCCCAGGATCACGTGGACCGGGTTGAGCTTGGCGATGTCCTCCCGGTGGCCCGCCCCCTTGCGGACCCCGAAGAATCCCCATGCCACCGCCTTCATGGTTTGCAGGAAGCTCAGCTTGCGCTGGGCGGTCTCGCGCAGGTCGTCGCTCATGGCCGGGCCTATTTGAGCGCGATGCCGGACATCAGGGCCGAGCCGCGCAGCACGGTCCAGGCGAACACGGCGATGACGAAAGCCAGCAGGACCAATCCTGCGATCTTGTTGCGGCGGCGCTGCTCGGGTGTCATGGCTGTGCTACCTGGAACGTGAAAGCGGTTTACTTCACTTCGGGCGGAGTCTCGAAGGTGTGGAAGGGCGCGGGCGAGGGCACCGTCCATTCCAGGCCTTCGGCGCCGTCCCACGGCTTGGCGGCGGCGACTTCGCCCTTGCCGCGGTAGCAGCGCAGGATCGCCCACAGGAAGATCAGCTGCGACAGGCCGAACCAGAACGCGCCGATGGTGGCCATCTGGTGGAAGGTCGTGAACTGCCCTGCGTAGTCGGCGTAGCGGCGCGGCATGCCGGCCAGGCCCAGGAAGTGCATCGGGAAGAAGGTCACGTTGAACGAGATCAGCGTGGACCAGAAGTGCAGCTTGCCCAGCTTTTCGCTGTACATGCGGCCGGTCCATTTGGGCACCCAGTAGTAGGCGCCGGCGAACAGCGCGAACAGCGAGCCGGCCACCAGCACGTAGTGGAAGTGGGCCACCACGTAGTAGGTGTCGTGCACCTGGATGTCGATCGGGGCCACCGACAGGATCAGGCCGGTGAAGCCGCCCATGGTGAACACGAAGATGAAGCCGATCGAGAACAGCATCGGGGTCTCGAACGTCATGGAGCCGCGCCACATGGTGGCGACCCAGTTGAACACCTTCACCCCGGTCGGGATGGAGATGAGCATGGTGGCGTACATGAAGTAGAGCTGGCCGGTCACCGGCATGCCGGTGGTGAACATGTGGTGCGCCCACACGATGAAGGACAGCACGGCGATGGAGGCGGTGGCGTACACCATGGAGGCGTAGCCGAACAGCTTCTTGCGGGCGAAGGCGGGAACGATGGCCGACACGATGCCGAACGCCGGCAGGATCATGATGTAGACCTCGGGGTGCCCGAAGAACCAGAACACGTGCTGGTACAGCACCGGGTCGCCGCCGGCGGCGGCGTTGAAGAAGCCCGTGCCGAAATGGCGGTCGGTCAGCACCATGGTGATGGCGGCGGCCAGCACCGGCATCACGGCCAGCAGCAGGAAGGCGGTGATCAGCCAGGTCCAGCAGAACAGCGGCATCTTCATCAGCGTCAGGCCGGGCGCGCGCATGTTCAGGATGGTGACGATGATGTTGATCGCGCCCATGATGGACGAGGCGCCCATGATGTGCAGCGCGAAGATCGCCAGATCCATGCCGGGGCCCATCTGCAGCGACAGCGGCGCGTACAGGGTCCAGCCGGCCGCGGTGGCGCCGCCGGGCACGAAGAACGAGGCCGTCAGCATGATGGCGGCCATGGGCAGCAGCCAGAAGCTGAAGTTGTTCATGCGCGCGAAGGCCATGTCGGAAGCGCCGATCTGCATCGGGATCATCCAGTTCGCGAAGCCCACGAAGGCCGGCATGATGGCGCCGAACACCATCACCAGGCCGTGCATGGTGGTGAACTGGTTGAAAAGCTCGGGGCGGAAGAACTGCAGGCCCGGCTCGAACAGCTCGGTGCGCAGCAGCAAGGCCAGCGTGCCGCCTTCCAGCAGCATGACGAACGAGAAGATGAGGTACATCGTCCCGATGTCTTTGTGGTTGGTGGCGAAAAGCCAGCGGCGCCAGCCGGTGGGGATGGCGTGGTGGTGGTCATCGTGACCGTGGCCGTGGCCCGGCGACACGTGGTCTACAGTGACGCTGCTCATGATGGACTCCTTCCTGCTGAGTGCCGGGCCCGATCCACGGGGCCGGCAGGGTATCTCTAACTAAACGGAACCGGTTCTGCG
>Ga0182742_1000164_pt1 | contig 126086 bp, 125 predicted proteins | sample eDN5th37CBELigMG_FD_128880 | JGI IMG/M metagenome (GOLD analysis project Ga0182742, IMG submission 128880) | Enriched Miracle-Growth compost microbial communities from Emeryville, California, USA - eDNA 5th pass 37_C BE-Lig MG (version 2)... ... | reverse complement strand
GGGCGTCGGCGCCGGCTCGATCAGGCGGCGATAGATCGGCTCCAGCCGCCCGCTCATGTCGCGCGACATCATGCGCGGCTCGATCGACACGAAGACGATGTTGCGCCGGCCGTCGCGATTGTTGAAATCGTCGCGGGCCGCCTGGCTGTAGCCTTCCAGCAAAGGCCAGCGGAAATAGAGATCGAGCCGCTGCGCCTCGCCCGGCCGGCGCGCCTTCTCGAAGCGGATGACGTTGGCCGGGACCGAGAGCACATTGTTGCCGATGACGATCTCGCGATGCGTCGGGTCGTCGCTGTGGCCGTCCATGGCGATCGACGCGCCGATGGTCTTGCCGGCGACGCTGATGAGGATCGACGCGGTCGCCAGTGCCGCGAAGACATAGAAGACGCGCATCATGAGACGGGAATCGACAAATTCCCGCGGGTCGGCCTGTGCTTCGCTGATGCCGGGATTCGCCAAGCTTCCGCTCCTGATCTTCGCGGCAGATTGGGCGCAACATGGTAAACGCCGCCTTAACGCCATCGACGCTTCACCCGTGGAAGCGATGCGGATAGTCTCGCCCTTCAGCCAGCTCAGGGAACATGCAATGCCGATCTACCAACTCGACGCCATCCAGCCGGAATTCAGCGATCGCGACAGCGTCTGGATCGCGCCCGGCGCGACCCTGATCGGGCGCATCCGCCTCGGACGCGACGTGGGCGTCTGGTTCGGTGCCGTGCTGCGCGGCGACAACGAGCTGATCGACATCGGCGACGGCACCAACCTGCAGGAGCAGGTGATCATGCATACCGATCTGGGTTTTCCCCTCACGGTGGGCAAGGGCTGCACCATCGGCCACCGTGCGCTGCTGCATGGCTGCACGATCGGCGACAATTCGCTGGTGGGCATGGGCGCCATCGTTCTCAACGGCGCGAAGATCGGCAACAACTGCCTCGTCGGTGCCGGCGCGCTGGTGACGGAGGGCAAGGAATTTCCGGACGGGTCGCTGATCGTCGGGGCGCCCGCCAAGGCCGTGCGGACGCTGGACGACAAGGCGATCCAGGGCCTGCGCGCCTCGGCGGAACTCTACGTCGCCAATGGAAGGCGCTTTCGCAAGGGGCTGACGGCCGTCTGAAAAAGGCGGAGCCGGCCCTCGGGGAAGGGCCGGCTCCTCGATCCGGTCGTGGGGACGGGGAGGTGGGGACTCGACCGGGTCGTTCCACGCGGCGACCTACGGGCCGCCGCAAGATAAGGGGCGCCCCGAAAGGCGCCCGATGCTTCGTCAGCGAACCGAGCCGACCAGGATGTTGCGGTCGTCCTCGATGGCGACCCACACGCCGGCATGTTCGGTCGACTGGCGCTTGAGGTACTGGTACTCGGTCTCGTGCCAGGGCAGAACACGCCCCTCGAGATTGTCGAGGACGAAGTCGCCCAGGCTGGTGCGGACCGTCAGCACGGCGTGGCCGTCGCCGTTGGGCTGGCGCACCACGGTCACCATGAGGTTGCCGAGCGGCACGCCGCGGGCATTCAGCTGGCGGCGCTTCTCCAGCGCATAGTCCTCGCAGTCGCCCATGCCCTTCACCGGATAGGACCAGCGCTCCTCGACGCCCCATATCTCCATGTCGGTGCGCGGCGCGACGGCGCTGTTCACGGCGTTGTTGACGGCGATGATCTCCGCCCACAATTCGCGCGTCAGCTCGACCGGCTTCCTGGCGCCCGGCGTCGCCGCGCATTCGGCGGGACGCTGCTGGCAGAATTCGTAGTGGCCGACCGGCTGCGTGGTGCGGCCGGCCTGCTGCATGAAAGCCTGCGCCGATGCGGCGCCTGCGAAAACCAGCGTCGCTGCAGCCGCGGCGAAAACTGTGATCCCCATCGCAATTTTCATTTTGTGTCTCCCCGTTCCGAAGACACAATCGCAGATGCGGATTTATTTGACGCAAAACCACGAAGTAAATTACAGTTCAAATATCAGTCAAAGACAGTTCTAATAAGAATAAAAACTGCGATTAAATTTAATCAACATGGAAAGGCTTCGTTAGCCATCTGGCCCGCGCTGCTCAAGCAGCTTCTCGACGGCTGCCAGCCGCTCCGTCAGCGCGACGATCTGGCGATGCACGGCGACGATCTCGCTGTGCCTCAGCGCATCCATCTTCTCGTGCAGCGCCATGATCTCGATCTCCGCCTTCAGGTTGACCGCGTAGTCGTGCACGGCGTCGATCCTGTCACGGGCTGCCTGCCGGTTCTGCGACATCATGATGATCGGCGCCTGGATCGCGGCCAGCATGGAGAGGACCAGATTGAGGAAGACGAAGGGGTAGGGGTCGAACGTCGCGCGCCCCAGCAGCCAGGCATTGGCGGTCGTCCAGGCGAGCAGCAGGATGATGAAGCCGGCGATGAAGCTCCATGAGCCGCCGATGCGCGCGATCGCATCCGCCATCCGGCCACCCGGGCCGCCCTCTGCCTGATAGTCCTCTGTCCGGTCCTTGGAGAGCGGCTTGCGTTCGATGGCGCTCTCGAGCACGCGCCGTTCGATGTCCTGAAGTGTCGTCGCGCCGCTCAGCCAGCGGTCAGCCAGCTCATCGACCGTTTTCGCCATGATCAGCTCCTGCTTGTCGCTTCCCCGCTGCGGCAGATTATAGTCTGTTGCCGCGTGACGGGAGACAGCGATGACCACATTCGAATCGATCAGGGCGCGCGCCGCCGCGAGAAAGGGCGGCGAAGCGGTTCTGGCGGACCTTCTCGGCCCGGTGCCCGACAATGCCGCCGTCGCGAAGGTGCCCGACGACCGCATCCTTTCGGCCATGGCGCAGCGGATATTCTCCGCCGGCTTCGTCTGGAGCGTGATCGAAAAGAAATGGCCGGGCTTCGAGGAAGCCTTTCTGGGCTTCGAGCCGAAGCGGCTCGTGTTCCAGCCGGACGACTTCTGGCACGAGCTCGCCGGCGACGCGCGCATCGTGCGCAATCCGCAGAAAATCCGGTCGGTGCGCGAGAATGCGGATTTCGTTTCGCGCATGTCGGCCGAGCATGGCGGGTTCGGCCGCTTCCTGGCGCAATGGCCGGCAGACGACCAGACCGGCCTCGTCGCCTACCTGGCAAAGCACGGCAGCCGCCTCGGCGGCAATACGGGCGCCTATTTCCTGCGCTGGATCGGCTGGGACACGTTCCTGTTGTCCTCCGACGTGGTCGCGGCGATGCGCGATGCGGGGCTCGACATCGCCGCTGCGCCGACCTCGAAGCGCGATCTCGCCAAGGTGCAATGGCAGCTGAACGAGTGGCGCCGCGAGACCGGGCTTGCCTATGCGCATCTGTCGCGCATGCTGGCGCTCTCCATCGGCGAGAACCGCGCGCCGGAGGAGTTGCGGCGCTACAGGGGAGAGTAGTTGCGGCAGCGCTGCGTGCAGGCTAGCAACGCATCATGACCGATTGTGCCTCTCGTCCGGAGCGCCTGTGACCGACACCCTTCGCATCGCCGTTGCGCAGCTCAACCCGATCGTCGGCGACATCGCCGGGAATCTCGCCAAGGCGCGCGAGGCGCGCGCCGACGCAGCGCGTCAGGGCGCGCAGCTCGTCCTGTTCACCGAACTGTTCCTGGCCGGCTATCCGCCGGAAGACCTGGTGCTGAAGCCGGCCTTTCTGGGAGCCTGCGAGCGCGCTGCGCTGGAGCTTGCCGCCGACACCGCCGATGGCGGGCCGGGGCTGATCGTCGGCGTGCCGCTGAAGCGCAAGTCCGGCGTCCACAATGCGGTGATCGTGGCCGACGGCGGCAAGGTGCTGGCGGAACGCTACAAGCTCGACCTGCCGAACTATGGCGAGTTCGACGAGAAGCGCGTGTTCCAGCCGGGGCCTGACATGCCCGGCCCGGTCAGCTTCCGCGGCGTGCGGCTGGGCATCCCGATCTGCGAGGACATCTGGGGCGAGCTCGGCGTCTGCGAGACGCTGGCCGAGGCGGGCGCGGAGATCCTGCTGGTGCCGAACGGCTCGCCTTACTACCGCGGCAAGGTGGACGTGCGCCAGCAGATCGCCATCGTGCAGGTCATCGAGAGCGGCATTCCGCTCATCTATGCCAACCAGCTCGGCGGACAGGACGAACTGGTCTTCGACGGCGCGTCCTTCGCCATCCAGGCCGACAAGTCGCTGGCCTTCCAGATGTCGCAATTCGAGGAAGCGCTCAGCGTCACGACGTGGAAGCGTGGCGAGCATGGCTGGCGCTGCGCCGATGGTCCGATGTCGATCATCCCCGAGAAGGAGGAGGCCGATTATCGGGCCTGCATGCTGGGCCTGCGCGACTACGTGAACAAGAACGGCTTCAAGGACGTGGTTCTCGGCCTGTCGGGCGGCATCGATTCCGCCATCTGCGCGGCGCTGGCGGTCGACGCGCTGGGCGAGGAGCGGCTGCACGCCGTGATGATGCCCTATCGCTACACCTCGGGCGACTCGCTGAAGGACGCCGAGGATTGCGCGCGGGCGCTGGGCTGCCGCTATGACGTCGTGCCGATCTTCGAGCCGGTCGAGGGGTTCCTGAAGGCGCTGGCTCCGATGTTCGAGGGAACCACCGAAGGGACGACGGAGGAAAACCTCCAGAGCCGCGCGCGCGGCACGATCCTGATGGGCATCTCGAACAAGTTCGGCTCGATGGTGGTGACGACCGGCAACAAGTCGGAAATGTCGGTGGGCTACGCCACGCTCTACGGCGACATGAATGGCGGCTTCAACCCGATCAAGGACCTCTACAAGATGCAGGTCTATGCGCTCGCCGCGTGGCGCAACGACCATGTGCCGCCGGGCGCGCTCGGGCCTTCCGGCGAGGTCATTCCGCGCAACATCATCGACAAGGCACCGTCGGCCGAGCTGCGCGAGAACCAGACAGATCAGGATTCCCTGCCGCCCTATCCGGTGCTCGACGACATCCTCGAATGCCTTGTCGAGAACGAGATGAGCGTGGAGGAGATCGTGGCGCGCGGCCATCCGCGCGAGACCGTGACGCGCGTCGAACACCTGCTCTACATCGCCGAATACAAGCGGCGGCAGGCGGCGCCGGGGGTGAAGATCACCAAGAAGAACTTCGGCCGCGACCGCCGCTATCCGATCACCAACAGGTTCCGCGACAGGGCGTAAGCCGGCTTACTCCGCCGCCGCCTGCGCCGGCTCCATCCCCAGCCATGCGCGGCAATCGGCGAGCGCACGGGAGGTGACGGCGTGGCGCTTGGCGACCGTCTTGTCCTTGCCGCGCAGGCGGCGGCCTTCGGCCTTCGGCGCCTCGACCGGCGGGAAGAGCCCGAAATTGATGTTCATCGGCTGGAACGACCGCTTGCCGGGCTCGTCGTCGGAGACGATGTGCCCGCCCGTGATGTGTCCCAGCAGCGCCCCGAAGGCGGTGGTGGCCGGGGGCAGGGGCAGGGGCAGGCCCAGCCGCTCGGCGGCGGCGAAGCGCCCGGCCAGAAGGCCGATGGCCGCGCTTTCCACATAGCCCTCGCAGCCGGTGATCTGGCCGGCGAAGCGCAGGCCGGGCCGCGACTTCAGTTGCAGCGAGCCGTCGAGAAGCGTCGGCGAATTGATGTAGGTGTTGCGGTGCAGGCCGCCGAGACGCGCGAAGTCGGCGTTCTCCAGGCCGGGTATCGTGCGGAAGATGCGCACCTGCTCGGCATGCTTCAGCTTCGTCTGGAAGCCGACCATGTTGTAGAGCGTGCCCAGGGCATTGTCCTGCCGCAGCTGGACGACCGCGTAAGCCTTGACCGACGGATCATGCGCATTGGTGAGGCCCATGGGCTTCATCGGGCCGTACCGCAGCGTCTCCACGCCGCGTTCGGCCATGACCTCGATGGGCAGGCAGCCGTCGAAATAGGGCGTGCCCTCCCACTCCTTGAACTCGGTCTTGCCGCCCGCGACCAGCGCGGCGACGAAGGCGAGATACTGGTCCTTGTCCATCGGGCAGTTGATGTAGTCCTTGCCGGTGCCGCCCGGCCCGACCTTGTCGTAGCGCGACTGGAACCAGGCAACGTTCATGTCGATCGTGTCGAAATGCACGATGGGCGCGATGGCGTCGAAGAAGGCCAGCGCATCCGCGCCGGTTTTCTGCGCGATCGCGGCGGCCAGCGACGGCGCGGTGAGGGGACCGGTGGCGATGATCGACTGATCCCAGTCGGCCGGGGGCAGGCCGGGCAGTTCCTCGCGCATGATCGTGATCAGCGGGTGGGCTTCCAGCCTTGCCGTCACCGCATCGGAGAAGCCGTCACGGTCGACGGCCAGCGCGCCGCCCGCCGGCACCTGATTGGCGTCGCCGCAGGCCATGATGAGCGAATTCGCCAGCCGCATCTCGGCATGGAGCAGGCCGACCGCATTGGATTGCGCGTCGTCGGAGCGGAAGGAGTTGGAGCAGACGAGCTCCGCCAGCCCGTCGGTCTTGTGGGCATCCGTGCCGCGCACGGGCCGCATCTCGTGCAGGATGACGGGCACGCCGGCCTGGGCGATCTGCCAGGCGGCTTCGGAACCGGCGAGACCTCCGCCGACGACATGGACAGGCTTGTTGCTCATGCGGCGGGACATAGGCCCCGCCGCGCGAAGATGCAATGCGGCCTCTGCCTCAGCCTTTCGCGCCGGCGGCGTCGAGCGCTGCCATGTCTTCCGCGTCGAGCTGGAGCGTGGCGGCCTTGATCAGGCTTTCGAGCTGGGCAAGCGAGGTCGCGCTGGCGATCGGCGCGGTGATGCCGCGGCTCTGGCGCACCCAGGCGATGGCGACTTCCGCCTGCGCGGCGCCATGCTTCTGCGCCACGGTATCCAGCGCACCGAGGATGGCGAAGCCGCGCGCATTGAGGAACTTGTCCATCGCGCCGCCCCGAGCGCTCTTTCCCTTGTCGTCGGCGCTGCGATATTTTCCCGACAGGAAGCCGCTCGCCAGCGCATAATACGAGATCACGCCCATATCCTCGGCCAGCACGAGGTCGCGCAGCGGGCCCTCGAAGGAGGAGCGGTTGTAGAGATTGTATTCGGGCTGGAGAACCGTGTAGCGCGGCAGGCCGTTCGCTTCCGACACGGCGAGCGCCGCCTTGAGCAGGTCGGCGTCGTAGTTGGAGCAGCCGATGGCGCGCACCTTTCCGGCTTTGATCAGCTTGTCGTAGGCGCCGAGCGTTTCTTCGTGGCCGACGGTCGGGTCGGGCCAATGCGAGAAATAGAGGTCGATACGGTCGGTCCGGAGGCGCCGCAGCGAATCCTCCACTGCCTTGGCGATATAGGCCGCAGAAAGGTCCTTCTTCCCGGAGCCCATGTCCGAGCCGACCTTGGTGATCAGCACGATCCTGTCGCGATTCTTCCGCGAGGCCAGCCATTCGCCGATGATCGTCTCGGATTCGCCGCCGACATGGCCGGGAATCCAGCGCGAATAGGCGTCGGCCGTATCCACGGCGTTGAGGCCGGCATCGACGAACCGGTCGAGCAGATCGAATGAGGTCTTCTTGTCGGCCGTCCAGCCAAAGACGTTTCCGCCCAGAACCAGCGGGGCGATCGTGAGGCCGCTTCGGCCGAGCTTGCGCATTTCCATCGCGATGTTCTCCATTCAGCAGGGAGAACTTAGTGGGCGCTGGCGCAACCACAAGACAGCCGTCGCAGCCGCCCCCAAAAAGCAACACCCGCCGGGGGAGGAGGTCCGGCGGGTGTCGTGTGGGAGACCGACGATCGGGAGGAGGTGAAGTCGGTCTTATTCGCCGGAGCCTGGGAGGAGGTAGGCGCCGGCGAAATCTCTGGAATTGTTAGATCGCCTTGCGGGCGACGTGGGGGATGTCGCCGCGGGCCAGGCCGAGGTCGTTCAGCTCGCGGGTCGACAGGCGGCTCAGCTCGTTCACGGTTTCCCGGTAGCGGCGCCAGTTGCGGTAATTGCGGATCAGGTTCATTTCAATTCTCGTGACTTGGTTGTTTCGTCCGTTGTTGTGACCAGTAGATAGTTTGGACCCCGACGATTTTGAAGCGCGGACTTTGCATAGCAGCAATGCGTTTTGTGCAATGCAACATCATTCGCATTTTCATTGTTGCGGCAGGAAGATGGCAGCGCTTCCGGATATTTTGCGAGAATGCGAATCCGCCCGGGGGAAGGGCCCGCGGCAGCGCCACGATTCAGCCGTAATTTGCCGTGCGAGGCGCGGTGTTTCCTCCCGACCGCAAAATGCTCTAGAAGACGCGTCGAGGGAGACAGGCATGGCAGGCTACGCAAGTGCGGTGACGAAGGACATTGCCCGCTGGCAATCGTCCGGATTGATCGACGAGGCGACGGCGCAGGCGCTCATGCGCGACGTCGCGCAGAACGCACGGCAGGGGTTCAGCTTCGGCACGGTGTTGACCATCCTCGCCGCGGTGCTTCTGGCCGCCGCCCTGCTGCTCCTCGTCGCGGCCAACTGGGAGGCGTTCCCGCGCCTTGCGCGCGTCGCGATGATTTTCGGCATCATCCTGGCCGGATATGTCGGCGGGGCCGTCGCCAGCCGTCGCGGCAGCACCGCATTGTCCGAACTGCTCTTCATCCTCGCGGCCACCGCATTCGGCGGCGGCATCGCGCTGGTGGCGCAGATGTACCATCTGAGCGGAGAGGAGGCCGACGCCATCCTCATCTGGTGCCTGGGCACGCTGGCGGCCGCCGCCGCGCTGCGTTCGCCCGCGCTGACAGTCGGCGCGGTCCTGCTGGGCGGCACCTGGCTCGTCATGGCGACCGAGGGGCTCGGCTGGCGGGCAGGGCGGGACATACCGATGTCGTATCTGCTTCTGGCCGCCGCCATGTGGGCCGTGTCGCTGTGGACGCAAAGCGCGTCGGCGCGGCATCTGATCCTGCTTTCGCTGATGGGCTTCGTCATCATCCACCATATCGACACCGACACGCTGATGGCGCCGATCGGCCTCACCGCGGTCTCGATCGCCCTGTTCGCCTGGTGCCTTCTGCAGCCAACGGAATCCGAGCGGTGGCTGAAACTGAGCGATGGCGGCATGGTGCAGGGGCTGCTCGGCTTCATCGTCGGCATGTCCGCGGTGCAGTTCGCGCTCTATGAGGCGCCGGAATTCATCTATGTCGCGATCGTCGTCTTTGCCGGCGTCATCGGGGCGCTGCTGCTCGGCGGCCGCGACAACCGCCTGCTGCGCGTGCTGGCCTATACTGCCTTCGTCTATGAGATCTGCTTCGTCTATGCGGTGCTGCTGGGGTCCATGCTCGGCACCGCCGGCTTCTTCCTCGTCGCCGGCCTCGTGCTCGCCCTGCTGGCCTGGCTGATCCGGCGCGTCGAACGCCGCTTCGCCGCAAGCGCTGGAGCAACGACATGAATCACGCACGCTGGCTCGTTCCCATCGCCGCGATCGTCGCGCTGGCGCAGATCGGCTTCCTGGCCTCGATGATCGCGGGCCGCGCTTCCATCCTGCGCAACGGCACGGAGGTCACGCTGGCCGTCGAGCCGGTCGACCCGCGCGACCTGCTGCGCGGCGACTATGTGACGATCTCCTACAATATCTCGTCGCTGCCGGGCAGCATCCTCGCGCCGTCCGAAACGGAGGAGGGCGCTCCCTATACCGTCACCGTGCGGCTTCGCCGCGGCACCGACGGCATCTGGCAGGCGGTCGCGGCGCAATATGGAGACGCCATCGCCACGCCGGCGGCCGACGGCGAGGTCGATATACGCGGCACGACCTATACGGCGCCGGGCGACAACATTGCCAATATCCGGGTCGAGTACGGGATCGAGCGATTCTACGTGCCGGAGGGCGAGGGGCGGCCGATCGAGGACGGCGTCAGGGATCACGATTTCACCATGCGCGTCGCGGTTTCCGGCAACGGCGCGGCCCAGATCAAGGCGCTTTACGAGAACGACAGGCTGATCTTTGCGGAGCCGCTTTACTGAGACCGTCGCACAGCCGTTAAATTCCGCGGAATCGGGCCAAAAAAACGCCGTGTTTGCCCCCGATTTCCCTTTGAACGCCAAGGGGCCGATGATATACAGCCTCGCGCTTCAGCGGGCATATGGCCTGCCGAGCGGGTGTGGTGGAATTGGTAGACACGCCAGATTTAGGTTCTGGTGGCGCAAGCCGTGGGGGTTCAAGTCCCTTCACCCGCACCAAGAAGGCTCCCGGCGTCTCAATTCCGGCAGGCTTGAGGTAGTCCGCCATCCGCGCGATGGCGGTCGCTAGAACAAAGGTTTGGATATGCAGGTCACTGAAACGCTCAATTCCGGGCTGAAACGCGAGATCAAGGTCGTCGTACCGGCGAAAGACATGGAAGCCCGTCTCGTCGAGCGGCTCACGGATGCGAAGGACAAGGTCCGGCTCAACGGCTTCCGTCCCGGCAAGGTGCCCATGCAGCATCTGCGCAAGGTCTACGGCAAGTCCTTCATGGCCGAGGTCGTGAACGAGATTCTCAACGACAGCCAGCGCAGCATCCTGAGCGATCGCGGCGAGAAGGCCGCGATGCAGCCCGAGGTCACGATGACCGAGGACGAGAAGGAAGCCGAGAAGATCCTCGCCGGCAATGCCGATTTTGAGTTCTCGCTGGCCTATGAGGTCATTCCGGCGATCGAGCTCAAGGACTATTCCGGCATCAAGGTGACGCGCCAGGTCTTCGACGTGCCCGAAGAGGACGTCGACCTGCAGGTCAACCGCATCGCCGATTCCGCGCGCAGCTACGAGGTCAAGAAGGGCAAGGCCGAGAACGGCGACAAGGTCACGATCGACTATCTGGGCAAGCTCGACGGCGAGCCGTTCGATGGCGGCGCGGCCGAGGATTCCGACCTCGTGCTCGGCTCCAACCAGTTCATCCCCGGCTTCGAGGAGCAGCTCGTCGGCCTCAAGGCGGGCGACGAGAAGACCATCACGGTCACCTTCCCCGAGGAATATGCGGCGGCGCATCTGGCCGGCCGCGACGCGACCTTCGACATCAAGGTCAAGCAGGTGGCCAAGCCCGGCGAGCTCGCGCTCACCGACGAGGTGGCGCAGGGCCTGGGCGTGGAGTCGATGGAGAAGCTGCGCGAGATCGTGCGTGGCCAGATCGAGAGCCAGTTCGGCCAGGTGACCCGCCAGAAGGTGAAGCGCCAGATCCTCGACGCGCTGGACGAGGCCTACAAGTTCGAGGCGCCGTCCAGGCTGGTCGAGGCCGAGTTCGACAACATCTGGACGCAGGTGACGCGCGACCTCGAGCAGGCCAACCGCAGCTTCGCCGACGAGGACACGACCGAGGAAGAGGCCCGCGCCGAATACCAGCGGCTTGCCGAGCGCCGCGTGCGCCTCGGCCTCGTGCTGGCCGAGATCGGCGAGAAGGCCGGCGTGACCGTTGCCGACGAGGAGCTTCAGCGCGCCGTGATCGACCAGATCCGCCGGTTCCCGCCGAACCAGCAGCAGGAAGCGTTCGACTTCTACCGCAACAACCCCAACGCCATGGCGAGCATCCGCGCGCCGCTCTACGAGGAGAAGGTCATCGACCATCTGCTCGGACAGATCTCCGTCGAGGACCAGAAGGTCACGCGCGAGGAACTGATGGCGGACGACGACGAGCAGCCGGCCGCGGCCGATGCCGAGAAGCCCGCCAAGAAGAAGGCGCCGGCGAAGAAAAAGGCCGCGAAGACGGACGAATAATCCAGACCCGCCTTGCGAGAAAAAGCCCCGGCATCGCTGCCGGGGCTTTTTTGTGCGCGCCGGCAACCATATTTCATCGGCCGGGCAGGGTGCTTACATGTATGCATGACAGTGGACGGTCGATGTCTGTCCGATATCTAACGGGCCGTAGAGCGGCAAGCTCAACACCGACAATCCGGGCTTGGCATAGGAAGCGCGGACCGGTGCATTGCGCAGCGCCGTTTTCTCGTTGTATACAGCGCCAACTGAAAAACTCCTGGAGGAAATCCCGATGCTGAACATTTTCGGAAAGAAGGGCGCGTCCGAAGGCGCGACGGCGACGCCGGAAGAGATCGCCGCGCTGCTGAAAGGCTTTTCCATCGAGATCATGCCGCGCACCGCGGCCAAGATCGAGGATTTCAAGGCGATCCTGCCGACCGGCACGCGCGTCTACATCGCCCATATCGACGGCACGCCGATCGAGGACATGGTGGCGACCGCCAAGCGCATCGTCGCCGACGGCTTCCCCTGCATGCCGCATTTCCCGGCCCGCGGCATCGAGAGCGTGGCGCAGCTCGAGGAATGGATCGGGCGCTACCGCGAGGTGGGCGTGGAAGAGGGGCTCATGCTGGCCGGCGGCATCGCCGATGTGCGCGGCCCGTTCCCCAGCTCCATGGAGATGATGGAAACCGGCCTGTTCGAGAAGAACGGCTTCACGCACCTGCACATCGCCGGCCATCCCGAAGGCAACAAGGACATCGACGCTGACGGTTCGATGAAGAATGTCGACGCCGCGCTGAAGTGGAAGCAGGCCTATTCGGAGAAGACCACCGCCAAGATGGCCATCGCCACCCAGTTCGCCTTCGACGGCAAGGCCGTGGGTGCCTGGGCGGATCGCCTGAAGGCCGAGGGCATCACCATTCCGATCCATATCGGCATCGCCGGGCCGACCAAGCTCCAGACGCTCATCAAGTTCTCCATCGCCTGCGGCGTCGGCGCATCGCTCAAGGTGCTGCAGAAGCGCGCGCTGGATCTCTCCAAGCTGCTGGTGCCCTATGAGCCGACCGAAGTGCTCGCCGAGCTGGTCGAGTACAAGAAGGCCAAGCCCGACAGCCTGATCGAGAAGGTGCACTTCTTCCCGCTCGGCGGCATCGCCGCCAATGCGGAATGGGCGCGCGAGCACGGCTGAGCTTTCCGGCCTGCGCGGAATTGAACAAAGGCCGGCGCCACCGCCGGCCTTTGTCTTTTCACGCACTGGACGCGAGCGCCGCAGGGTGCAGATAATGACGCATGCCAGCGCATGGAGTGCTGGCCGCCCGGCGACAGGAGGCACGAATGCGGCGCAGATCGTTTCTGCAAGGCATGGCAGGCGGGCTTGCCGTCGCCAGTATCCCGGGAGACGTCATGGCCGCCACCGATCTGCACGACGCCGCGCGACGTAACGACGCCGCGCTTGTCGCCAGCATTCTGGAGGGCGAGGGCGTCGAGATCGACGCGCGGGATGAGACTGGCGCAACCGCGCTGCTCGTCGCCACGCATGCGAACGCGATCGATGCGGCACGGGTGCTTATCGCGGCGGGAGCCGACGTCAACGCCAAGGACCGGATCGACGACAGCCCCTATCTCTATGCGGGGGCGAGGGGGCATCTGGAAATCCTGAAACTCACCCTGGAGAACGGCGCGAACCTCGCCAGCACCAACCGCTATGGCGGCACGGCGCTGATCCCGGCATCCGAGCGCGGTCACGTGGAGACGGTGAGGACGCTTATCGAAGCCGGCGTCGAGGTCGACCACGTCAACAAGCTCGGCTGGACCGCACTGCTGGAAGCAATCATCCTCGGCAATGGCGGGCCTCGGCACCAGCAGATCGTCAAATCTCTGCTCGAGGCCGGCGCCGACGCCGAGCTCGCCGACAAGGACGGCGTGACGCCGTTGGCGCATGCGCGCCGCGCCGGCTACGTCGAGATCGCTGAACTGCTGGTCGCTGCGGGCGCCCGATGAGGGGACGCGGCGGAGAGCAGTTCGCCGGCGGCTGCCTCTGCGGCCGGGTTCGGTTCGTGGCGGTCGGGCAGCCGTACAGGGTGAGTCTCTGCCACTGCCTCGATTGCCGCAAGCATCATGGGGCGCTGTTTCACGCCTCGGCGATCTTCCCGCAGGATGCGGTGAGGATCGAAGGCCAGACGCGCGACTATGCCGGGCGGCATTTCTGCCCGCATTGCGGCTCGTCTGTCTTCGGACGCAGCGATGACGAGATCGAAGTGAGCATCGGAGCGCTGGACACGACCGACCGCTTGCAGCCGACCTACGAGCTCTGGACCATCCGCCGCGAATCCTGGCTGCCGCCGTTTCCGCTCGCCAGACGATACGAACGCGACCGCGACGTGACGAGCCGTTTCGAGGAGTAGGCGGCGAACCGCAACGTCGGCGCCGCTCCATATCGAAGTCGCATAAGATATATTATGGAACTTATGTCTGTGCGCGACAGGTGCGCGCACTATCATTCAAGAGGCTTTTAAATGAAAACAAATCAGCGGCTTGCCGCTGGGTTCTCATGTCGATGCCCTGCGTCCTTCGAGGCGAGCCCCGCAGGATGAGGAACAATGGCGCTCGAAGGTGAAAACAGAGTCGCTTCAGGTCGAGGTTGGAACTGCCGCCGATCACCTGCGCGCGATCGCTCAGATATCGAACTCCGCCACCAGCCCGTCATACGCGGGCTGGACGTGGTCGGGCGTCTCGGCGTCCACCGTCGCATAGTCCATCGGTATGTGCAGATGCGTCAGCAGCGCGCGGCGCGGCCGCAGGCGCTCGATCCATTCCAGCGACTGGTCGAGCGCGAAATGGCTCGGATGGCGGCGGTATTGCAGCGCGTCGATGACGAGCAGGTCGAGGCCGTTCATCAACGCCGGCGTGGTGGCGGGAAATTCGCTGACATCCGAGCAATAGGCCACCGGGCCGATGCGAAAGCCGAGCGAGACGATGTCGCCATGAATCTGCGGCAGCGGCACGAAGGTGAGGGGCCCCCCCTCTCCTTCCACACTGAACGCCCGGTCGTGGTCGATCGCGTGCGCCAGCAGGATCGGCGGATAAGAGCTGCCTTCCGGCGTGTGGAAGCAGTAGCCGAAGCCTTCCATGAGCCGCGCCTGGGTGGGCGCATCTGCATGAATGTCGATCAATTGCCGCTGGACGAGCGCATAGCCGCGCAGGTCGTCGATGCCGTGGATATGGTCGGCATGGCCGTGCGTGTAGACGACGGCGTCGATGCGGTCGACGCCGGCGCGCAGCATCTGCTCGCGAAAATCCGGGCCGGTGTCGATGATCACGCGCGTCACGCCGCCGGCCGAGATGCGCTCGACCATGGCGGCGGCGCGCAGCCGGCGATTGCGTGGATTCGACGGGTCGCAGGCGCCCCAGTCGCCATTGATGCGCGGCGTGCCCGGCGACGAGCCACAGCCGAGGATGGTCAGCCTAAGCCGGTCGGCCATCGCGCCCGTCCGCGGCTGCAGCCTTCGCAAACAGCCGGTAGAAATTGCCGGTGGTGATGGCGGCGATCTCCGCCGCATCGACGCCGATCGTGTCGGCCAAGACCGCGGCGGTATGCGCGGTGAAGGCCGGCTCATTGCGCTTGCCGCGATGCGGCGTGGGCGCGAGATAGGGCGCGTCCGTCTCAACCAGCAGGCGCTCATGCGGCACGGTGCGGGCGATGGCGCGCAGTTCCTCCGACTTCCTGAAGGTCAGGATGCCGGAGAAGGAGACGTAACCGCCGAGTTCGACGCCCACGCGCGCAAGCTCCGCGCCGGACGAGAAGCAGTGCAGCACGAAGGGGAAGGCGCCCTTCCCCGTCTCGTCGCGCAGGATCGCGATCATGTCGTCGTCGGCATCGCGCGCGTGGATGACGAGCGGCAGCTTTGTTTCCCGCGCCGCCGCGATGTGGGTGCGAAAGACCTGCGCCTGGATGTCACGCGGCGCGCGGTCGTAGAAATAATCAAGCCCGGCCTCGCCGATCGCCACCACGCGCGGATGCGCCGAGATGGTCACAAGTTCGCCCGCCGTCACGTCGGTTTCCTCGGCCGCGTTGTGCGGATGCGTGCCGATGGAGCAGAAAACTTCCGGGTGACTCTCGGCGATCTCGCGGATGGAATCGAAGCGGCGCACGCGCGTCGAGATCGTCACCATCCGTTCCACACCGGCGGCGAGCGCGCGGGCGATCACGTCCGCGCGCTCTTCCGCGAAGTCAGGAAAGTCCAGATGGCAGTGGCTGTCGACCAGCATCAGTCCTTCGCCGTCCCTTCCTCCACATAGCGCGGGAAGACGCCTTGCGGCGCCGGCAGCTCCGTGCCTTCCACCAGCGCGTCGGCATCCGACACCTGCGCGAAGCCGCGCCCGTCCTCGGGCACGGCCAGAAGATCGAGCAGCCGTGCCGCCGAGGCGGGCACGAAGGGCTGGACCATGATGCCGACGCGCCGGATCGTCTCGGCAGTCGTCCACAGCACGGTCGCCATGCGCGCAGGATCGGTCTTGCGCAGCGCCCAGGGCTCCTGTCCGGCGAAATAGCGGTTCGCCTCGGCGACGACGGCGAAGATCGCCGCCAGCGCCTGATGGATCGCCTGCTCGCCCATGGTCGTGCGCGCCGTGGCAAGCGCGGCCTGCGCCTGGTCGAGGATCGCCCGGTCGTCGGCGGTCAGCTCGCCTTTGACGGGCACCCTGCCCTCGCAGTTCTTGGCGATCATCGACAGCGAGCGCTGCGCCAGATTGCCGAGGTCGTTTGCGAGGTCGGCATTCGTCCGGTTGACGATCGCCTCGTGGCTGTAATTGCCGTCCTGTCCGAAAGGCACCTCGCGCAGCAGAAAGTAGCGCACCTGGTCGAGGCCGTAATGGTCCACCAGCGCGACGGGGTCGATGACGTTGCCGACCGACTTCGACATCTTCTCGCCGCGGTTGAAGACGAAGCCGTGGCCGAAGACGCGCTTCGGCAGCTCGATGCCCGCCGACATCAGGAAGGCCGGCCAGTAGACGGCGTGGAAGCGCACGATGTCCTTGCCGATGACATGCAGGTCGGCCGGCCAGAAGCGCCAGTCGGCGGCGTTCTCGCCGGGATAGCCGACGCCGGTGAGGTAGTTGGTCAGCGCGTCGACCCACACATACATCACATGCTTCTCGTCGCCCGGCACCGGCACGCCCCAGTCGAAGGTGGTGCGCGAGATCGACAGGTCCTTCAGCCCTGACCTGACGAAGCTCATCACCTCGTTGCGGCGCTCCGGCGGCGCGATGAAGCCGGGATTGCTTTCGTAGAGGGCAAGGAGCTTGTCCTGATAGGCCGACAGGCGGAAGAAATAGCTTTCCTCCTCGACCCATTCGACAGGCGTTCCCTGCGGGCCGTAGCGGAGACGATCGTCACGGAGCTCGGTTTCCTCCTCGCCGTAATAGGCTTCGTCGCGCACGGAATACCAGCCGGCATAGCCGCCCTTGTAGATGTCGCCGCGCGCGGCCATGGCCTGCCAGATCGCCTGGCTCGCCGCGTAGTGGCGCGGCTCGGTCGTGCGGATGAAATCATCGTTCGACGCATTCAGAAGCGTCGCCATCTTCTTGAATTCGGCTGCATTCCGGTCGGCCAGCTCGCGCGGGGTGATGCCTTCCCTGCGCGCCGTCTGCACCATCTTGATGCCGTGCTCGTCTGTGCCGGTCAGGAAATAGACCTGCCTGCCATCGAGCCGCTGGAAGCGCGCGAGCGCGTCGGTTGCGATCAGCTCATACGCATGGCCGATATGCGGGCGGCCGTTGGGATAGGAAATCGCAGTGGTGATGTAGAACGTATCTTTGGACATGGGAGCTTTTCAAAGGATGCGGCCGGAGAGCGCATCGCGATTGCGATGGCTATACGCCGCGGAAATTCGGGAGCGTGCTGCATTCACTGTCGCGCACCTGGCGGGCGCGACGCGGCGATCAGCCACGCATTCGCGCGCGGAGGCACGGGTACAGGGCGAAAACGCCAGAATTCATCCTTGCCTCCTTCGTTCGTGTCGGGAATGGCCTTATCATATGGCTTCCGGCGTTCAAGTTCCAGATTCATTTCAGGCCGCATGCAGGGCCTCGTGCGCGGCCATCATCAGCGTCATGACCTGCTGGCGCTTGTCCAGATTGTAGGCCTCGGCCTCCTGCATCGCCCTGCGCGTCTCGGACCAGAGCGCGGCCAGTTGCGCCGCGCGCGCGCTTTGCCCCTGCTCTGCCGCGTCATGCGCGCGTTCGGCAAGCTGCCCCAGAAGGTGCTCGTTGAAGATCTGATACTGCAGCGGCTGGTCGCGCTGGGTCACGGCATCGGCCAGCCGCGACACGTGTGCGAAGTCGAAGCGCCGTGCGGCGATGCCGTCGCGCACCGCCGCCGCGATCTCGGCGCCGCCATAAAGACCCTGGAGCAGCGCCTTGCGGACGCTGCCGCCGGCCTGATGCAGCACATCCTCGTCGGCGACCTCGACGCCGAGCGTCTTCAGCGCCTCGCCGAGCTGCGCCGTGTCGAGCGGCGCCAGCCTTATCATCCGGCAGCGCGAGCGGATGGTCGGTAGCAGGCGGCCGGGCATGTGCGCCACGAGCACGAAGATCGTCTTGCGCGGCGGCTCCTCGAGGTTCTTGAGCAGTGCGTTCGCGGCATTGGTGTTCATGTCGTCGGCCGGGTCCACGATGACGACGCGATAGCCGCCGTCATGCGCGCTCATGCCGAGGAAGCGGCCGACCTTGCGGACCTCGTCCACCGTCACCGCGCTCTTGAAGCCCTTGGTGCGGTCGTTTGCCGGCCGGGTAAGGTGGAGCACGGACGGATGCGCGCCCTGCGCGATGGCGCGGAAGAGCGGCGAGGCGGGATCGGGATTTTCCACCATGTCCGGCGCCGACGCCGGATCGGGGTAGCGCAGCACATGGTAAGCGAGATGGAAGGCGAGCGTCGCCTTGCCGATGCCCTCAGGCCCGGCCAGCATCAGCGCATGGTGCAACTGTCCCGCCCTGTAGGAGGCGGCGAGCGCGGCACGGACCTCGTCGTGGCCCACTAGAAACGCGTTTTCGGCCGGCTCGGGCACATCGTCTATGGTGTCGTGCTGCACGGGTGCCAGGCGGTCGTTCATGCGCCGGACCTCCTGATGTCGCGTCGCTCGTCGAGCGGCCGCACGGCGCGCAACCCGGCCCGCACGACGCGGTAGATCGTGTCGGCGATCTCGTCGGCCGAGCGCGACGCGTCGATGACGATACAGCGTTCCGGCTCGTCCGCGGCGATCTTCAGGAACGCCTCCCGGCGCTGGCGGTGGAGATCGACCGTCTCCTTCTCGAAGCGGTCGGGAGTGTCGGAGGCGGCGCGTCGCGCGGCGGCGCGCCGAAGCCCCTCCTCCGGATCGATGTCGAGGATGAAGGTGAGATGCGGCTGCATGCCGTTGACGGTCACGCGTTCGAGCGCGGCCATCAGGCCGTCGTCGATCCTGCCTGTCACGCCCTGATAGACGCGCGAGGAATCCATGAAGCGGTCGCACAGCACCACCTTCCCGGCGGCGATCGCGGGGCGGATCACCTGCTCGACATGGTCCGACCGCGCGGCGGCGAACAGCAGCGCCTCCATATGGGTGCCCATCGATTCGGCCGCGCCGGACAGGAGAACATGGCGGACGGCCTCCGCGCCGGGCGAGCCGCCGGGCTCGCGCGTGGTGACGACATCATAGCCGTCGGCGCGCAGGCTTTCGGCCAGCCGGTTGATCTGGGTGGATTTTCCCGCACCCTCCCCGCCCTCGAATGTGATGAAGAAGCCGTAGGCCAAACTGCGAAATCCCGATTGCGCGGCCCCATGCTATAAGGTGCGGGTGGTCGCGTTCCAAGACCGCAGCGCGATTTGCCGGCCAATCAGGATCTCAGCGCATCCAGCCGACCGCCAGCTCACGAATGGCGCCGAGCGCGCGCTGGCTCAGGGTTCCCTCCTCTACGGGCGCGGCGGCGTAGAGCGGCGCTTCCTGGCTCAGCGTCTCGCCCATCCACACTTTCAGCGCGCCGACCTGCTGGCCTTCGGCAACCGGCGCTTCCAGCGGTCCCTGATAGACGACGCGCGCGCTCACCGGCTCCGTCGCCTCCTTCGGCAGAAGCACGGTGATGGGGCCGCCGGCCTTGAGCGGAACCGCCCCTTGCGTGCCACCATAGACCTGTGCCTCGCCGACGATCTCGTTCGCGGCGAATATGCGCCGTTTCTCGAAAGCCTGCATGCCCCAGTCGAGGATGCGGCGGGCTTCGTCCGCGCGTTCCTTGTCGCTCGCGAGGCCGCCGAGGGCGAGGAAAAGCCGCCTGCCCTGCCGCTCGATCGAGCCGACGATGGCGAAACCGGATTCCTCGGTCGCGCCCGTCGACAGGCCGTCGGCGCCGATGTCCATGCGCAGCAGCGGGTTGCGGTTGCGCTGGAAGATGCCGTTCCAGGTGAAATCGGGCATCGCATAATAGCTGTAGAATTCGGGATAGGTCCGCCACAGATGCTCGGCCAGCTTCACCAGATCGCGCGCCGTGACGACCTGTCCCTCGGCGGGCAGACCGTGCGGATTCCTGAAGACGGATTGGGTAAGCCCGATCGTGCGGGCGCGTTCCGTCATGATCTGCGCAAAAGCCTCTTCCGATCCGGCCATGCCCTCGGCGATGACGATGCAGGCATCGTTAGCCGACTGAATGATGGCGCCGCGGATCAGGTCGTCAAGGCTGATTTCGGAGTTCAGCTTGGCGAACATGGTGGAGCCGCCCGAGGGCGCGCCGCCGCGCCGCCATGCGTTCTCGCTCACCTTGAAGGTCTGGGCGAGCGACAGCTTGCCTTCCCTGACGGCATGGAAGACCACCTCCATCGCCATCAGCTTGGCGAGCGCGGCGGGCGGGAACGGCCGGTCGATATCCTTGGCGAAGAGCACGGCACCGCTTTCGGCATCGACAAGCAGCGCCTGCCTGGCCTTGGTCTCGAAGGGCTGCGCCGCCGCATTGGCGGCAAGCAACAGCAAGAGGAGCAGCAGGCTGGAGGCGAAGGCGGGCATTTTCATGCGGCCATTCTAGCCCGAGTTCGGCAGAGCCCGCCAGCCGTCTGCGTCAGCTGCTCGACAGCTTCATCAGCACGATTCCGCCGACGATGAGCGCCGCCGCGACCAGGCGCAGCGGCGTCACCGCCTCGCCCAGCACCACGATGCCGACCGCGAAGGCGCCGACCGCGCCGATGCCCGTCCAGATCGTGTAGGCCGTGCCGAGCGGCAGCGTCTTCATGGCGACGGAGAGGAGCGCGAAGCTCGCAACCATCGCCGCGAGCGTGATCGCGGTGGGTGCAAGCAGCGTGAAGCCGGCTGACTTCTTCATGTAGAACGCCCACACGATTTCCAGCAGTCCGGCAAAAACGAGATAGGTCCAGGCCATGACCAGGCTCCCTTGAGAGCCGGGCCGTCCCGGTTATGATTTTGGAGATAAGGGGCCGTCCCCTCTTCCTTCAGATAGGCGCGACAGCCTTCGGATTCAATGCGCCGACATCAGTCGCGCATGACGAAGGCGTCGGCGGCACCCGCGTCCCAGGCCCGCTGGACCAGCGTGTCGACATCGGTGCCGTTCAGCGCATGAAGCTCGACATTGATCGCGTCGCCATCCGGCACCAGACGGGCCTCGCCGAGGCCGGCCAGCTTGACCGCGAGCGCCCTCGCCTCCTTCTCGGAGACGAAAGTGCCGGCGGCGACGAATTCGCGGCGCGACGGCGCAAGGCCCCGCGCCTGCTGTTCCTTCCATGCCGAAGCGATCGCGGCGGCATCGCCGGCACGGTCGAACGCGGCGAAAGGCCGGGCGGCGGCGGCGATGCGCTGATCGGCATAGGACATCACGCCCGGCATCGCCGGCGTTGCGCCGGCATAGCCATATGCGGGCCGATCGGGCAGCAGAGGACCGAACTCCGGCAGGACGGGATCGCCCGCGCCGACGGTGAAGGTCCCGGCGGCCGGGGTCGAAAGGATCGCCTCGATACGGGCGGCGTCGAAGGCGCGGGCCGGCGCCGGACCGGCGCTCGCCATCAGCACGGGCGCCGGTGCGGCAGCCGGCGTGCCCGGGAAAGCCGGCGCGTTGCGGCGGGTCGGAGTATTGCCTTCCATGGCGATCATAACGCCGGACGGCAGGCCGTCGTTGAGGTCGGGCCGGCGGCCGCGCGAGCCTTCGCCCGGCCGGTAGGAGGCGAGCAGATAGCTGTCGTCCCTGCCATGCAGCGGCGCGCGGCCGACATATTCCACCTTCACCTGCGCGGTGCCGCTATGGGTATAGTCGAGCATGTCGGCGGCGCGGTGCGAGAGGTCGATGATGCGGTCGCTGGCAAACGGACCGCGATCGTTGACGCGCACGATCACCGAGCTGTTGTTCTTGAGGTTGGTGACGCGCGCATAGCTCGGCAGCGGCATCGTCGGATGCGCCGCCGTGAGATGCGTCATGTCGTAGATCTCGCCGTTGGCGGTCAGCCGGCCATGGAAGGCGTCGCCATACCAGGACGCCATGCCGACCTTGCGATAGCCGGCATCCTCGCGCGGCTTGTACCACCGCCCCTTGACCTTGTAGGGCTTGCCCACGAGATCACGGCCGCCGCCGCGCGGCAGGCCTGAGCGCTGGTTGGTGACGCGCGGGCTCGCCTTCACGCCATATTCGGACTCGGAGAAATATTCCTTGCTGCGCTTGGTCTTGCCGCCGGTCGGGGTGGGCGTCGAGCCGCAGGCCGCAAGCGAGGCGGCGAGCGCCAGCGTCAGGGTTGCCAACACGCCGCGGCCCATTTTGCTGCCGCGCCTTGCTGCGATGTCGTCTTTGATGCCCCTCATGGCCCCGCTTCACGCCGCTGTTACGCACATACAATCTAGCAACGCGCGCCCGTCCCTTCGGCAGCGCACCGCCTACATGCGCGTAAAATCTTTAGCAGGCTGTTAAGCGATTGTGTCGGGAAAGAGGCGAATCAAGGGCGTTTGTGGCAGGCGACGTTCAACCGGCTCTTCGCTCGACCCCGTCGATGAACGCGCCGACCATGAAATTGAAGGCTCGCGGCGCCTCGAGATTGACCGCGTGACCGCTCTTCGGCGTCATCCACAGGCCGGCGTCCGGCAATATCTCCTTCAGGAAGAGATTGATCTCCAGGCACCCGGGATCCTCGTCGCCGACGCAAAGCAGCACAGGAACCTCCAGCCGGCGCAGCCGCTCCTCATAGTCGTAGAGCGACGGCCGCAATCCCTGATAGTTGCGGTAGGTCAGCGCCATGCCGAGCGCGGAATGGTCGCACAGATGGTCATACCAGGCCTGCCAGCCCTGCGGATCGCGGCGGCGGAAGCCCTCGCGGTTCGGGTGCGCGGCGATGCGCGCCGCCGCCGCGGCGCTTCCCTCATCGAGGAAAACCCCCGCCAGCGCCTCCATCCGCTCGCGCAGAATGCCGTTCGGCTGGCGGGTCGCGCCGGTGCCGCCGCCGGCGAAGGTGAGCGAGCGGACGAGTTCGGGCCGGTGGAGCGCCAGCATCAGGCCCGCATAGGCGCCCATGCTGAGGCCGACGATGTGGGCCGGGCCGCCCGCGACCTGCCCGACCACGGCGGCGAGGTCCTGCCACGCCTGTTCATAGCCGTAGTCCTCATCACGCTCGGGCACATCCGACGGCAGATAGCCCCGCGCGTCGTAAACGATGCATCGATGGGCGGCGGAGAGTTCCGTCACCTGCGGGCGCCACTGCCGGGCGTCGGCAGCGCTCTCGTGGACGAAAACGATCGCTGGCCCGGTTCCGCTCGCCTCGTAGTGAAGCCTGCAATCCGGCACAGATATGTAAGGCATGACGTACCCTCCCCGCGCGAGCGCCGCTTCTGCGCTGCACCTATTCGCCAATCCCGACGCCCGAGGTCAAGCCGTCGCGCTCGACCGGTCCGCGCGCGATTTGATCGGGATCAAGCTGCCTGTCACGGCCGCCGCCTATGATCGGGCGGCACAGAAGGAATCGACATGTCAAACACCCCCCATACGCTCGGCGAAGAATTTCCCGGCCAGTTGGAGGCCATCCACGCACTCAAGGCGAAGGACGAGGCCTTTGCCCGCATCCTCGCGGAATATGACGACGTGAACGACAAGGTTCACCGCGCCGAAACGCGTCTCGACGCGATCAGTGAGGATGCCGAGGCGCAGCTGCGCCGCCGCCGCTTGGCCTTGAAGGACAGCATCTCCGCCGCGCTGGCGCGGAACGGATGAGACGTCCGGCGCTTGCACTGGCGGCCGTCGCACTCGCCTTGCCGGCACATGCCGGCAAGCTCGAGGAGCTGGGCCGCGAGATCGCGGAGCTGAACTGCGCCGGATGCCACGCGATCGGGCTCGACGACAGCAGCGACCACCGCGAGGCGCCGCCGTTTCGCGAGCTTGCCCAGCGCTATCCGCTCGACGCCCTCGAAGAGGCTTTCGCCGAGGGCATCTATACCGGGCATCCCGACATGCCGGCCTTCGAAGCCTCGCCCGAGCAGATCGACGCCCTTCTGGCCTATCTCGCCACGATACAGGTCCCGAAACGCTGATCCGCGTGCGGACTGCTGGAACCGGCCTGCTTCCCGATATAGAAATGTTCCAGGCAGGCGGCGCACGGGCGGAGCAGACATGGCTGGACATAGCTGGGACCGGGTGCCGATCGACGCCCAGAGCATCGAGGCGCCGCTTTCGCGCAGCGCCATCTTTCTCGTCGTCGAGGTCGCGGCGGGCGATGCGGCGCTCGCCGCCGTCTGCGCGGCGCTCGACGGGCTCGACGACCTCATCAAGACCGTCGGCTTCCGCGACCTGGAGGGCCGCTTGTCCTGCATCGCGGCGATCGGGTCCGCCCTGTGGGACCGGCTCGATCCCGCGCGGCGGCCGGCCGAGCTCAAGCCGTTCTCCCCGGTCGAAGGCCCGGCGCACAGGGCGCCGGCCACGCCGGGCGACCTGCTGTTCCACATCAGGGCCGAGCGCGACGACCTCTGCTTCGAGTTCGGCAAGCTGCTGCTCGATTCGCTCGGCGACGCGGTGCGGGTCGTCGACGAGACGCGCGGCTTCCGCTACTTCGACGCGAGGGACCTTCTCGGCTTCGTCGACGGAACCGCCAACCCTGCAGGCCAGGACATTCCGGACTCGGCGCTGGTGGGGGACGAGGACCCCGCATTCGCCGGCGGCAGCTATGTGGTGACGCAGAAATACCTGCACGACCTGTCGGCCTGGAAGGCGATCGGCGCCGACCGGCAGGAGAAGATCATCGGCCGCACCAAGGTGGACAATATCGAGCTGGACGACGACGCGGCGCCCCAGAAATCGCATAAGAGCCTGGCGACCATCGTCGATCCGCAAGGCGTCGAGCACGACATCCTGCGCGACAACATGCCGTTCGGCAGTCCGGGGCGGCGCGAATTCGGGACATATTTCATCGGATATTCCCGCCGGCTCTGGGTGATCGAAAAGATGCTGGAGCGCATGTTCGTCGGCGAGCCTGCCGGCGCCTATGACAGGCTCCTCGATTTCTCGACGCCGCAGACCGGCACGACGTTCTTCGCCCCGTCGCGATCGATGCTGGCGCAGCTGGCGAGCAGGAAGCCGTCCTGACCTCGACATGCGGCCCGCGAAGGCTAGTTTGCGTCAGGAGGGCCCCGCATCGCACTCCGGAAGGTTTCGACGCATGAGCAAGCGCATTCTGCATGTCGTCACCAATGTCGCCCACTACGACGATCCGTCGCAACCGACCGGCCTGTGGCTGTCGGAGCTGACGCACGCCTGGGACGTCTTCGCAGAGAAAGGTTTCGCGCAGCGCATCGTGAGCCCGAAGGGCGGCCCGTCGCCGCTGGAGCCGCGCGCCCTCAAATGGCCGTTGCTCGACGCCTCCGCCAAGGCGTGGCTCGCCGACGAGAAGCGCATGGCGCTGCTATCTATGACCGCGCGGCCCGACGAGATCGACCCGGCGGAGTACGACGCGATCTATTTCACCGGCGGCCATGCCGTCATGTGGGATTTTCCCGACGATGAGGCCCTGCAAGCGATCACGCGGGCAATCTGGGAGCGCGGCGGCATCGTCTCCTCCGTCTGCCATGGCTATTGCGGCCTGCTCAACACGCGGCTGTCGGACGGCAGCCTGCTGGTTGCCGGCAGGCGCGTCACCGGCTTTTCCTGGGTGGAGGAGATCCTTGCCGGGGTGGCGAAGAAAATCCCCTACAATGCCGAGGACGAGATGAAGCGGCGCGGCGCCCGCTACGAGAAGGCCTTGCTGCCCTTCCTCTCCCACGCCGTCGCGGATGGCCGGCTGGTGACCGGCCAGAATCCCTTTTCGGCCACGGCGACGGCCAAAAAGGTCGCGGCTCTCCTTTGAAAGCGATGCCTGCCTGCATGCCGCCGGCGTATCGAATCTGACGACAGAGACGGGAGCGGGTAGAATAATCTCCATCGGAGATTGAAAATTGATTCGTGGCACAATCGGAATGTCCGGCGCGCAGGGGAAGCGGGATGCATTTCCCTTCCTCCGGACGGGCGCGATGCTACTGGTCGCCATGCTGGCGGCCTGCGGCCACGAGACGCGCACCGATCGCCATGCGCTCAACCGGCTGGCGACGCCGGCCGACGCCGTTGCGCTACCGCCGCCGGGCGGCCCTGCGGTGGTGAGCGTCATCGAGCGGCGCTATTCGAATGCGATCCAGCAGGACATCGTGCTCGCTGCCGCCACGCGCGTGCCGGGCCAGAACCTGCTTCGCGTGCAGATGTTCGGGCCGGTCGGCGTCGAGGGCGGCGACACCGAGCTGACCAACCGGCATCTGGGCGAGACGAGCATCGCCTCCGAGATGCGCGCGCTCATTCCCGAGGTGCGCATGCAGCGCTCCAGCCTGTTCGCGCAGAACGGCTATGGACCCTTCGGCTACGCCGTCGGCCGGCATGCCAGCGGCGACATGTGCCTCTATGCCTGGCAGCGCATCCGGCGCGGCGCCGACAGTCCGTTCGGCAGCAAGATGGGCTCGATCCAGGTGAGGCTGCGCCTCTGCCAGACCGGTGCGACGGAAGCGGCGCTGATGGCGGTGATGTACGGCTACACCATCGTCAGCTCCTTCAACGATCCGCGCTGGAACCCGCTCGGCGATCCAGCGCCGGCCGACCCCCGCCTCGGCGAGACCGGGCGGCCGGTCTACCCCGCTGCGGCAGGCGCTGCTCAACCAGAGGTTGTTCCCGCGCCGGCGCCCTCCCCGCGCCCGATACGGGCTCCGGCAAGCGCCCGGCCTGCGCCGGTGCCTGCTTCGCCGCCATCCGGTCCGCTCGTGCCGCCGCCGCCCGGGTCGCCCAGCGCGGCAAACGTCATCGTTCCACCGCCGCCGGCGCCGCGCCCTGGTACAACTGACAGTTGAAACTGCCGTTTACCAAAAATTAGCCAGAGTGGCAGGTTTCGCGCCTATTGAGCGTGGAAAATAGCCGCTGGAACATTCCTTTTGAGACCTGCCGTCCCAAGATGGCACGTTGTTGCACGAGAGGGCGCCCATGGTCAGGTTCATCAACGCGATTGTGTGGGCAATCGCCGCCGCCTGCATGCTCTTCATCGTGTCGTTGCCGATCAATCTTCAGGCGCACCTCATCGCAGGCACCATCGTGCTCGCCATCATGGTGGTGCTGAAGCTGCTGCGGCCGGGCGGCAGCTGGCGGCTGATCGCGCTGGCGCTCGGCATGGCGATCGTCATGCGCTATGTCTACTGGCGCACGACGAGCACGCTGCCACCGGTCAGCCAGCTCGAGAACTTCATTCCCGGCCTGCTGCTCTACCTGGCGGAGATGTACAGCGTCTTCATGCTGGTGCTGAGCCTCTTCATCGTCGCGAGGCCGCTGCCGTCGCGTCCCCCGCGCCCGGTCGTAGAGGCGGACCTGCCGCATGTCGACGTCTTCATTCCCTCATACAACGAGGAGCCGAAGCTGCTTGCCGACACGATCGCGGCAGCCTGCGCGATGGACTATCCGGCCGAGCGATTCACCGTCTGGCTGCTCGACGACGGCGGCACGGTGCAGAAGCGCAATGCCGAGGATGTCGGCGCAGCGCAGGCCGCCCGCGTGCGCCACGACGAGCTGAAGCAGCTCTGCGCCGACCTCGGCGCCCGCTATCTCACCCGCGAGCGCAACGAGCACGCCAAGGCCGGCAACCTCAACAACGGGCTCGCCCATTCGCAGGCGCCGCTGGTGGCAGTCTTCGATGCCGACCATGCGCCGGCGCGAAGCTTCCTGCGCGAGACCGTCGGCTACTTCGCCGAGGATGCACGCCTTTTCCTCGTGCAGACCCCGCATTTCTTCCTCAATCCTGACCCGCTGGAGCGCAACCTGCGCACCTTCGAGAAGATGCCGTCCGAGAACGAGATGTTCTACGGCATCATCCAGCGCGGCCTCGACAAGTGGAACGGCGCGTTCTTCTGCGGCTCGGCGGCGGTGCTGCGGCGCCAGGCGCTCGAGGAGACGAACGGCTTCAGCGGCATCTCCATCACCGAGGATTGCGAGACGGCGGTGGAGCTGCATTCGCGCGGCTGGAACAGCGTCTATGTCGACAAGCCGCTCATCGCCGGCCTCCAGCCGGCCACCTTCGCCAGCTTCATCGGCCAGCGCAGCCGCTGGGCGCAGGGCATGATGCAGATCCTGCGCTTCCGCTTCCCGCCGCTGAAGCGCGGCCTCTCCATCCCGCAGCGCCTCTGCTACATGTCCTCGACGCTGTTCTGGCTGTTCCCCTTCCCGCGCACGATCTTCCTCTTCGCGCCGCTCTGCTACCTGTTCTTCGACCTGCAGATATTCACCGCGTCCGGCGGCGAATTCCTCGCCTACACGCTGAGCTACATGGTCGTGAACCTGATGATGCAGAACTATCTCTACGGCAATTTCCGCTGGCCGTGGATTTCCGAGCTCTACGAATACATCCAGTCGGTGCACCTTCTGCCGGCGGTCGTGTCGGTGATGATCAATCCGCGCAAGCCGACGTTCCGCGTCACCGCCAAGGACGAATCCATCGCGGTGAGCCGGCTTTCTGAACTCAGCCGGCCCTTCTTCGTCATCTTCGCCGTGCTTCTGCTTGGCATGGTCGCCGCCGGCTGGCGCATCTATGCCGAACCCTACAAGGCAGACGTCACGCTCGTCGTGGGCGGCTGGAACCTGCTCAACCTCCTCCTCGCCGGCTGCGCGCTGGGCGTGGTGTCGGAGAAGCGCGAGCGCACGGCGACGCGGCGCGTGACCGTGAACCGGCGCTGCGAGTTCGGCAACGGCCAGACGTGGCTGCCGGCCATGATCGAGGACGTCTCCGTCAACGGCGCGCGCGTGCGGGTCCATGGCCGCGACGCGCGCGAGCTCGCCGCGGCGGGCCAGCCCTTCATCCGCTTCGTGCCGTTGTCGGGAGGCGAAGCCGGCAGCCTGCCTGTCGTCATCCGCAACCAGGAGACCGGCAGCGACCAGTCGACGTTCGGCTGCCAGTATGTGCGCTCCGAACCGATGCATCACCGGCTGGTGGCCGACCTCATCTTCGCCAATGCCGACCAGTGGTCGGCGTTCCAGAAATCGCGCCGTCGCAATCCCGGCGTGCTGTTCGGCACGCTCTGGTTCCTGCGGCTCGCCCTGTTCCAGACCTATCGCGGGCTGGCCTACCTGTTCATCAGCGGCGGCAGCGCGGAACGCGCCGTCACCGGCGGGGCGCGGCCATGACGCGCTTCCTTGCCGCCCTGCTGTTTCCTCTCCTGCTGGCAGGGGCGGCCGGAGCGCAGGTCGCGCCGTTCGACATGTCGCCGGAGCGTCCGCCCGTCCAGGCGCCGCCTGCCGCACCGGTGCCCGCGCAGCCGGCCGAACCGCCGACATCACCCGTCGCTCCGGCACCGCCCCCGGTTGCGCCGCCCGCCGCCGCCAACGCGCCGGCCGGCGCATATCGCCGCTACCTGCTGCCCCGGCCGCAATTCGTGCTGGCGGGCGAGATCGCCGAGCGGAGCTGGGCCTTCCATGTGACCGAGCGGCAGGCGCAGTCGCCCGCCGAGATTCATCTGCGCTACCTCAATGCCGTCGTGGTGGCGCCGGAAGCATCGTCCCTCACGGTCCAGATCAACGGCATCAGCGTCGTCGCCGAGGCGATCGCCGCCAGCGACAGGGCCAAGGACCTGATCGCGAAGGTCGAGGCGGGAACGCTTCGTCCCGGCCGCAACGAGGTGCGCATACGCGCCGTCCAGCGCCACCGCACGGATTGCACGATCCAGTCGACATACGAGCTGTGGACGGAGGTCCAGCCGGCGGGCACCTTCATCGCCTTCGCCGATCCCGAAGCCGGCTCACTGTCCGGCTTCGTCGATGTCCGAACGCTCGGTCCGGGCGCTTCCGCCCAGCCGCGCGTGACCATCGTCGCGCCGTCGCTGGTGCATACCGACAATGCCGGCGACGTGATCCGGCTGGCACAGGCGATCGCGCTGCAGAGCAACCTGCCCGGCTATCGCTACAGGATCGCCAGCGCGCCCGCCGCGGAGAAGGACGATGCCGAAATCCTGCAGGTCTTCCTCGGCGCGGCCGAGGAATTGCGGGACATCGTCCCCGACCTGCCGGCAAGCGGACCGTTCGTCGGGTTCCTGCCGCAGCGCGAGGGCGGCCCGCAGCGCCTGCTGGTTTCCGGCACGACGCGGGAGCAATGGCTCGACGCCATCGAGCGGGTCGTCGCCCCCGTGAGCCGGCCGGTCGGCATGCAGCGCGCGACGTTGACGACGGAGGAAACGCGCCTGCCGGACGCGCCGATGCTGTTCGGCGGCGGCGACACCAGCTTCGCAAATCTCGGCATCCGCTCCGAGCAGTTCAGCGGCCGTCGCTATACGAGCTCCGTCACCTTCGGCATGCCGGCCGATTTCTATGCCGACGCCTACGGGCAGGCGCGCATCCTTCTCGATGCTGCCTATTCGGACGCGGTGCTGCCCGGAAGCCTGATCAACATCTACGTGAACGGCAACGTCGCCGCCTCATTCCCGATCACCACGCGCCGCGGCGCGGTCCTCAACCACTTCCCGATCAAGGTCACCATGCGGCATTTCAAGCCGGGGCTGAACGAGATCATGATCGAGGTGAACCTGCGGACGGCGCAGGACGAAGCCTGCCTGCCCGGCGCCACGGCCGATACGACGCCGCGCTTTGCCATCTTCGACACCTCCACCCTCGTCGTTCCGCGCTTCGGCCGCATCCTCGAGCGCCCCAACCTCGCGGAGCTTGCCGGCACGGCTTATCCCTACGGCCTTGCCGCGCAGCCGGTGCAGGTGGCGACGGAGCGCACCGACCTCGCCAGCCTCTCGGCCACCGCCAACCTTTTCGCGCGCATGGCGCTCAATGCCGGCCGCGCCCTGCCGCTGACCTTCACCAGTTCGATCAACGCCCTGCGCGGCTCCGACGCGATCTTCGTCGGCTGGGCGGGCGGCCTGCCGGCCGGCGTGCTTGCACAGGTCAATGTCGACGAGGCGGCGGTGCTGCGATGGGCATCTGCACAACGCGGCGCGCCGGCGGCCAGCGGCACGCCGGGCATAAGCGTGGAAACGTGGCGCGAGCAGATGGGGGGCGGGCTGCTGCGCGAATGGATGCGCAGTTTCGAGACCTGGCTGTCGACGACCTTCAACATCACCGAGGACATGCTCCGCTTCCTGCCCGGCAGGGACACGCCTTTCGCGCCACCGGCAAGTGCTGCGCTCGCCGTCGCCCAGGGCCTCAACCCGGTCGGCAACGGCGTCTGGACCGTTTTCGCGGCGCCCGACCAGGCGGCCCTCAGCGCCGGGGTGGAAAGCCTGGCCGCATCCGACCTCTGGTCGTCGCTCTCCGGTCACGTCACGACGCTCGACCGCTCGCTCCAGAGCGTGACGGTGACGCCGGCGGGTGCCACCTCCTTCCATCAGACACAACCGCCGAGCCTCGCAAACTACCGGCTCATCGCCGCAAATTGGCTCTCGACCAACATACTTTCCTACTCGCTGCTTCTTGTGGTTGCATGTCTCGTCGTCGGCATTGCAACTTCTGCGCTACTGTCGCGATTCGGGAGACGACATTGAGAGCAGCGCTGCTGGCCGCCTGCGCACTGACCGCCTGGCTCCTGCCGGCGCATGCGCAGGAGGCGCCGTTGATCAGCAGCACCGAATGGGCGGCCTATCAGGAAAAGTTCGTCGACGGGACCGGCCGCGTCATCGATGATGCCAATGGCAACATCTCCCATAGCGAAGGACAGGGCTACGGCATGCTGCTGGCCTACGAGGCCGGCGACCGAGCCGCCTTCGCGCGCATCTGGTCTTTCACGCAGACGGAGCTTCTGCTGCGCGACGACGGGCTGGCGGTGTGGAAATGGGACCCCTCGGCCACCCCGCATGTGGTGGACGCCAACAACGCGACCGACGGGGACCTGCTGATCGCCTATGCGCTGTCGCTCGCCGGCAAACGCTGGCCGGATACGTCCTATACCGCCAGCGCGGCGACGATAGCCGAGGCCATCGGCAGGGAAACCATCCAAAGCTGGTCGGGCATGGTGCTTCTCAAGCCGGGCGTCGCCGGCTTCGGGCCGAAAGACAGGCCGGACGGTCCGGTGGTGAACCCTTCATACTGGATATTCGAGGCGCTGCCGGCGATGCAGGCGCTCGCACCGGCGCATGACTGGGAGGGCCTGCGCGCCAGCGGGCTCGCGATTCTGGCCCGCCTGCCCGACGCGCCCTCGCCGCTCCCGCCCGATTGGCTGTCGCTGCACGCCGCGCCGAAACCTGCCGCGGGCTTCGATCCCGTTTTCGGTTATAATGCGTTGCGAATCCCTCTCTATCTGATCCGCGCGCAGGTGGACCGTATGGATCTTGTCGAACGCATGCTGAAACCGATGAGCGGCAAAGACGGCGGCCTGGCGCTGGTGGACGTGACCTCGGGCGCCGCCACCGCGACGCTGTCCGACCCCGGCTACCGCATCCAGCGGGCGCTCGCGGCCTGCATGGTCGACGGCCAGCCGATCCCCGCCGAGCTGATGACGTTCACGCCGACGCAATATTATCCCTCGACGCTCCACCTGCTGGCGCTCTCTCATATCCGCGAGGCTCGCCCGCCATGCGGCTAGCGCGATTCCGGCAGGGATGCGCGGCAATCCCCCTCGTCGCCGTGCTGCTGGCAGCCGGCATCGCACAGGCGGGAGACAGCTACTGGCGGATCAACGGTCGCGAGCCGCGCACCACCGGCACCGTCACGCCACCCTATCCGCCGAGCGGGCGGCGCGCTGCGGCCGATGCACAGGAGATGCCGGCGCTCGCCCAGGCGCCGGAGCCGCCGGCGCCCGATGCGGTGCAGGAAACGCCGCCGGTCGTCGATGAATCCGCGCTGCGCTACTTCGCCCGGCAGGGCGACCAGCGGCGGCTGGAGGCGGAGATCGCCCGGCTGCGCGCGCTCTATCCGAACTGGACGCCGCCGGCCGACCCGCTGGCGGTACCCGTCAACGTGGACTCCGAGCTCGAAGCGCTCTGGATGCTCTATTCGCAGGGCAAGCATGCCGAGGCGCGGCAGGCGATCGCCCGGCGCCAGGCGGCTGAACCCGGCTGGCAGCCGCCGGCCGACCTGCTCGACCGGCTGGCGCTGGCGGAAGCGCGCGACCGTCTCGTCAACGCCTCCGGCATCGACCAGTACGAAACCGTCATCCGCATCGCCTCGCAGAACCCGCAATTGCTGACCTGCAGCGAAGTGGACGTAATGTGGCGCGTCGCCGCCGCCTTCGCCCGTACGGACCGCCCTGACCGGGCGCGCGACGCCTATCGCTACGTGCTGGAGAACTGCGACAACCCGCAGGAACGCCTCGCCACGATGCAGAACGCCTCGCAGCTCCTTCCCGACGACATGGTCAGGGATCTGCTGGCGCTCGAACGCGAGGATGCTTCCGGCGCCGGCGAGTTTTCGTCGGTGCGGGACGACCGGGCGCGAGACGCGGTGGCGCGCGGCGGAGACGATGCGGATGCGACCGTCCCCGCCGAGGCGGTGCGGCGCGTCGAGCAGCTGGCGCGCGACGGCGACAAGGCTTCGGATGCCCGCCTGCTCGGCTGGTACGCCATTGCGCGCAAGGATTTTTCGGCGGCGGAAATCTGGTTCCGCATGGCGCAGGAGCGCGAGCCCGGCGCGGAGCCGGCGCAGGGGCTGGCCCTCGCCCTGATCGGCCTGAAGCGTTATGCCGATGCCGAGGACATCATGTTCCGCTGGCGCGACGCCAATGAGGAGAACCGCAAGGTCTATCTCGCCGCCGCCGCCAACCTGCTCGGCATCGAGCCGCGCGTGGTGCTGACGACCGAGGTGCTGGGCCGGATCGTGGCCGAGACCGCAACAGCGCGCGATGGCCCGACCGCGCGGCAGCTCGGCTGGTATGCGCGCGATTTCAACCAGCATCAGACCGCCGGCCAGTGGTTCGAAACCGCGCTTTCCTGGAACGCCGACGACGAGGAGGCCGCATTCGGCCTTGCGCTGACGCGCCACCAGCTCGGCGACCGCAGCGGGCTTGCCGAGCTGAAGCTCGTTTGGTCCGGCCGCTCGCAACGCATCGCCGATGTCGGCACGCCGGCTGCCCGCGACGAGCGTGCCCGGCCATCCGCCACCGCGACGCCGCGCGATCCTGCGGCTGCCGGCGCGCAGCCGGCCACGCCCGCACGCGCCCGGCAAACGGCGGCGAGCCAGCCGGCCGCGGCGCCTTCGCGCCGGCGCGGCTGTGCCGGACAGGTGCATCCTGAAACGCTGTCGCCGCAAGCCGCGCTCGACCGGGGCTGGTGCCTCATGGACGCCAACCGGCCGATGGAGGCGGCGGCGGCGTTCGAGGTGGCATTGCGCGGCGGCGATGCGGCGCGGCGGGATGCGAGCTACGGCCAGTCGCTCGCCTATCTGCGCCTCGGCCTGGTCGACGAAGCGGCGGTCGCAGCCGCCAAGGCGCCGCAGGACGGACGCCGTTCCGGCGAACTGCAGTCCGCGATCCTCGCCGAACGAGCCCTCGGCGCCTTCGAGAAAGGCCGCTATGCCGAGGCGCTCGTGGCGCTCGACCAGCGCGCCCTCATCGCCCCCGAACGCATCGACCTCATGGTTCTGCGCGGCTACGCCTATATGAACATGGGCAGGCATGGCGATGCGCGCCGCGTGCTGGAAGCCGCGGCCGGCACCGGCAGCCGCGACGCGCTGCGCGCCCTTGCGGTGCTGCGCGAGCAAGGGGGCGGCTGAGGGCGCGAAGCCTGGCTAGGGAGCCTCGCCCAATGCCGATGTCCGCTCCGGCAGGAAGATCATGCCCAGCAGTCGGTTGACGCCGATGCCGTTTCTTTCCGCCACGGAATACAGGTTCTCGTGCGTCGCGGCGGTCAGGCCATTCGCCTCCAGCATCCGAACCAGCGTTTCCGATTCCCTATGCGTCATCGCCGCCAGCGCGGAAAGCGGTGCATCGACCAATGCCTCCATGATCGGCCGCTCGAGCTGCGGCCCGGTGATCTGCCCCCAGGAGAAAACCGAGGCGATGAAGACGGTGGCGAAGACGGCGACGCTCGCACGCCCCCATGCGGATCTGAGATGGTTCCTCAAGGGCCGGACATTGGTCGCGATATGACCGGCCACGCCGATCAGGAAGAACCACGAGAACCACTGGTGCGCGACGGTCGTCAGCCCGGTGTTCCACTCGAAGAAGAGCAGGAGGCCGGTCGCCGCCATCAGCAGGAAGGAGCCGATGGTCAGCGGCGTCGCCCATGTGCGGATCGTGATCGGCCTAGGCATGGACCGGATCCTCCAGGCCGAGGCCGACATCGGCGAGATAGGCTTCGAGCGCCGCGGTCCGGTCCGAAGCGACGATCGCGCCGACATAGCCGTCGGGCCGTATGAGGAAGCAGTCGCCGGGCCGGGGCGCGTAGGCGGCGCGGAAATGGTCCGCAGCGTCGATCAGCTCGCCCTTGTCGGCGATGACATGGATGCGAAGCCCTCTGCGCGGAGGCACGATGTCGCGCGCGCCGCCGAAGACGACCAGGGTCCAGTGCGGCCCCATGAAGAGCTCGAACAGCCGCCTCGCCTGACCGGCTGCCCCTCGTATCGGCGCATCGGGTGCGCGGTCGCCGGCCAGCAGGCCGCCCAAGCGCTCGGGCAGTTCCAAAGCGAGGCGCGATTCCGGGTAGCCGATGTCGAGCTGGTGCACGTCGCGCCCCCGCCGCACCTGGCCGCGCTTCATCGCCTCGAGGAGGCCGGTCGACAGGCCCAGCATCGCCTGCGCCACCGGCCGGCGCTCCGCCTCGTAGCTGTCGAGCAGCACTGCCGGTGCGCCCGCGATCACCGCGGCCAGCTTCCAGCCGAGATTGTAGGCGTCCTGCACGCTGGTGTTCAGCCCCTGCCCGCCTGTCGGCGGATGGACATGCGCGGCATCCCCGGCGAGGAAGACGCGGCCGACGCGGTAGCGGTCCGCCAGGCGCGCGTTCATGGTGAAGGCGGAGGCCCATGAAACGCGCTCGGCGCGGATGTCGTTGCGGCCGGTGCGTTCGGCGATCAGCGCCGTCAGGCCGTCGGGGGTGAGATCGACGTCGCCTTCCATGGCGACAGGCCCCTGAAGCTGGAAGAGGTCCGTGCCGGCCAGCGGGCAGGCCGAAATCTGCCGCTGCATGTCGCCCTCGCCGAAGCGATGCCAGACATCCCGCGAAAGGCCGGACAGGTTCACGTCGGCGACGATGGCGCGCACGCCGAGCGTCCTGCCGGGGAAACCGATCCCCAGCGCGTGGCGCACGAAGCTGCGGCCGCCATCGGCACCCACCAGCCAGCGCACGCGCAACGCCTCGGCGCCGGCGCCGGTGACGAGCCGCGCGGTCACCCCGTCGGCATCCTGCTCGAAGCCGACGAGCTCGGTGCCGAATTCGGGGCGGCAGCCAAGCTCGGCCAGACGCTCGCGCATCACATCCTCCGTCAGGAACTGCGGCACCATCAGCGGCAGGTGGTAGGGCTCGGCCGGGGTCGCCGCCCCGGCTTCCGCCACATCGGCGTCGGCATAGCCGCCGCCGTCATGGTATTCCCGCTGCTTCGGATAGACGCCGCCGGCCGCCACGATGCGGTCGAGGATGCCGAGATCCTCGAACACTTCCTGCGTGCGCGGCTGGATGCCCTTGCCGCGCGAACCGCGAAACGGATCGTCGAGCTTTTCGACGAGCCGGAACGAGACGCCGCGCCGCGCCAGGTCGATGGCCAGCGTCAGGCCGGCCGCGCCGGCGCCGCAGATGAGCACGTCGGCCATGAAATCCTTTGTCATGACGACCTCAATATGTGTATAATGCACTTAAATGGAGTCCGCCGATGGCGTCAAGAAAAAATGTGCAAAATACACTCGATTCGATGCTGATGCGGGATCTGCACGGTGCGCTGATCGACATCGTCAGCATGATGAACCGGCCGCAGCAGGACGCGGAGATGGTGCGGCAGGCCGGGATCGCGCTCGACCGCGCGCTGTTTCCGCTGCTTGTGGCGATCGAGCGGCGGGGCCCGATCGGCATCGTCGATCTGGCCGACCGGGTCGGACGGGACTACACGACGGTGAGCCGGCAGGTGTCGAAGCTGGAAGAGCTGGGCCTCGCCGAGCGGCGCGAAAGCGCGGCCGACCGGCGCGTCCGCGAAGCTGTCGCCACCCCGCGAGGCAGGGCGATGACCGACAAGGTGGACACGGCGCGCGAGGCGATGGCGCGGGAAATCTTCTCGGACTGGGAGGAAGGCGACGTCAGGGAGCTCGTGCGCCTCATGCGCCGCTTCGCCGACGCCGCGACGCGGGAACGCTGAGCCTCGCAGCCGCGCTCGGGCGGGGCCGGCTCACCGGACCGTCGACGTCCTGCATCTGCTCGCTGCAGCGGCATCTGCGACTTCCGCCCGCCTGCCGGTGCTCCGGAGCGGTCAGGCCGCGGATCGTGCCCCCTCGCCTTCAGCCATCTGCGCAAGCGCCCGCGCGCATTGGCATAGGGCGACGACGTGTTGAACTGGATCATCCGGCCCAAGGTCCATTTCTGATACCACGGATGCCCGTAGAGTTCCTCGTCGCTGCGCACCTCGACCTCCGCGACGATGCGGTTTCTGGCCGTTTCCAGCCGGTCGAGAAGCTGCGCATAGGGGACGGCCTCGTAGTCGAGGTAGAACTTCTGCGCCAGGCGACCCAGCTCGTTCCACTTGAATCCGGTGTCGGGGAAATCGATCGGCTCCCCGGCAGCGTCGCGGTCGAGCCATTTCAGCACCAGCTCGTTCCACCCGACGAGATAGGCGGCCAGGTCGGCAACGCTCATCCGCGTGTCCCTGGCATGGCCTTCCATGCTGCGTTCGCGCGCGAGCTCCGGCGCAACGGCGCGCAGCTCCGTCAGCAGCCTGTCGAAGCTCCCCTCAATCGCCGCCAGCAGTTCATCCTTGCTTTGCGGAACAGCCATGGTCTTTCCTTCCTGAGCTTTTCCTGGACACTCGACTGGAAGTGGCAGGCTAGGCGGGACCCAGATGAGTAATATAGCTACTCTATATCCCTCTAAGGCCGCACAAAAGGATTATCGGTCTTCTGTTCGTGATTGTTTCTCTCAATAATCGTCTCGCCACTATACCTTTAGCCATCTTCCTGGGCCTTTGCTCTGCATTGGTCATAATCCATCCTTCACACTGCGAGATAAGCGCCGATAGCGGAACGGGGAGACGCTCGAAGGCTGCTGCGGGAGAGCGCCGTGGGCTAGAGTTCGAGCCCGCGAATCCGCTGGAAGCACTCCAAGCGCCTCCCGAAGCACGACGTTCCCCCTGGACAGTCACGGACGAGTGGCCCGAGGAGGTACCGATCACCGAAGCTGAGATCGAGGTGTTCGAACGCTACGTCGGCGATGTCTTCGATGAACTCTTCGGCCCCATCGATCCGATCAACCGGCCAAAGCCGTGACCGCCGCAGGCAGCAGCGCGGCGTTGTGGGCCGCGCTTTACCTGCTCTTCGCCTCGCGACCTACGCAGATTCGATCATCTCTTCCTCGTAGCATAAGATGAGGTTGGTCGGCGGATGCCATCGTTGCCGATGCGGACATTGACCTGAGAGCCGGCAGATTCCGTGTTCAGAAACAAGACGGTTCAGCTACGCTGCTCGATGTCCGGCCTGCACTGAATACGATCGGTCTCTTCGGTGTGGCGCCCCAACCACAAAGTACTGGATGGGGCTTCCCCACCGGAACGGCGACAGACACCACCTTCGACACAGCATCAGCGTTATTGACTATCTAAAATTGAGGGAAGATTTGGCTCCCAAAGGATTGGTAGTCTCACTTCTACGTCGCTTCTCATCTATCTGATGTATCAAATCCAAAAGGATTGGCCTTGCCAAAATATTTGCTTCGACGCTCGGGTGCCCGAAGTGATCTCGATACAGCGGCACTCCAGCGGCATTAAACATTCCGCACTCAGCGCCCGCGTCGCAAAAAATGTCGCTCAGATCGAGAATATGCAGGTTCGGGTACCTGCTTGCGACGGAGTTGAGCATCTCGTTTAGAGGCGCCATTAGCTCTCTTGTCTCGTCGCTGCTCCTGAACTTGCAACGGTGCTGCTGGCGTTCGAACCATTGGACCTTTGCCATGTCTGGAGTGCAATTTGCGCTTCGCATCTCGGCAGATTGAGTCAGGTATATGAAATTCACTTCTTTTTCGGCAGTAGTTTGTATTATTTTAGTCAGACCTCTTTCGAAAGTTGAGTAGTACCAAGAACGTATTTCTTCGTTGGGGAAAACGGTACCATTGTCGTTTATCATTACCAGAAAATCACCGCTTTTCATCTGCGATAGCATGCGAGGGAATACGTCATCCCAATAATGTCGAATTGCTGCAACCCAAGGCGAGTTTTTGTTTATGAGTTCCGGCACCTCAGAAGCGCCCCATGATGAGATAGAGGTCACCGCCCCGAACCCCTCGTTGCTGATAGGGGCATACATCTCGTACATTGCTGCGCTGTAGGAATTGCCGATTACGAGGAACCTTCGTCTCTTGTCGGTGGCTCCAGCAAGCTCGCATGACTCCATTGTGATGGTCGGGAAATCGGCTGCTTTTGTGTCAAGAACACACTTGGCAGGATCCCACTGGAGTTGACCGTTGTAGTATTTCTTGTCCTTGAGGCTGCTGACGCCAGATGCGATCAGTTGCGCAGGCTCTCCACGATAGAGGTTACCAAGCGCGCCCTGAGACAAGGTGACGGCCACCGCCGAGACGATCGCAGCCGACGCGATGCCGTATGCGATGCTGACTGGGCGGGATGCAGACCATGTCGCTTTACGAAGCGGCTTCTCAACAAGGAAGTAGCTGGCAAGCGCCAATGCCATGATGAGGCACAATAGCGGCGCTACAGTCCATGCATCAACGCCGACAGTCCACCTCGCAATGGCGAGCACCGGCCAGTGCCACAGGTAGAGGGAATAAGAAACCAGTCCGACGAATACGACAGGGCCGAAGGATAGAGTGCGGTAGACAAAATTGCCTTCTCTCAGGCTCAATATCAGCCCGGATGTGCCAGCCACCGCGAGGGGCGTTGAGTAAAGCATCAGCGAGGGCGGCATGATGAACGCTGCCGCAACAGCTGCCGCAGACGGATAAGCTGCCCATGTAGGCGCCACCGTGCGGGCCGTGAGTGCGACGATGCATCCCAGCGCCAGTTCCCAAAAGCGAGCGAGCACTGAAAAGTATGCTTCGTCAGGTGCCACGCTGCTGCGCCAGACCCACAGGGCGATCGAGGCTGCTGCCAAAGCGAGAATCGTTGGCAGCAGCGCCCGACGCGCCGCTAACACCCAAAACAGGACCGGGAAGATCAGGTAGAACTGTTCCTCGACACCGAGCGACCATGTGTGCGTGAAGAGGTTCAATTCCGCCGATGAGCCGAAATAGTCCACCGCGTTGAGATAGAAGTAGATGTTGGAGACGCCGAATGCCGCTGCAATGCCGGCGTGCATCGATCTTTGATAGTCATCGGATCCATTCGGGATAAAGAGACTACCGACTGCCACCGTTGCTGCAATCATAAGGACCAGCGGCGGAACGATGCGCTTGATCCGGCGCGTGTAGAAATTGAGCAGAAAGTCGCCAAGCGACCCCTGTGGCCTCTCAACAAGCGACAATGTGATCACATAGCCAGAGATCACAAAGAAGATATCGACGCCAAGAAAGCCACCAGGCAGCGCATCTGCCGAAAAATGATGCGCTATGACGGCGAGCACCGCAACGGCTCGGAGGCCGTCCACCTCTTCTCTGTAGGTCACTGGTCGAGGCCCTTGCGGTCAGTTGAACTGCTGATCAGAAACCACACGCCTCGCCCTTAACACAACCCCTCATCTAGAATCTGGAGACCGCAAGGAAGCCCCCGGAAGGGCGTTCTTGCATTATCCGAAATAACCAGCCCGACCACGCTTCGTGGCCGGGCTGCCGCGTATCTAGGTTTGTTCCTAGAAATTCCATTAGCCAAAAATCTATTGTAAAAACAACACTTTATATGCTGATATGGCGGGAGGAAAACGAAGAAGGCGAGAACTACACCTACGCTATAGCCCTCCTTAATACCGATTCCGATGGGTAGTGGGCTTGAGGCGCTGCCGCAGGCGTGGCCCCGATTTTACGCGGATGCCCGGCAATGCGCTGCCCAATGATGCTGGAGTGCTTGTCGAGAAACTTGGGAATAATCCGCCTGATCAATGTATTAGCGGCATAGGAATATTCCCATTGCCTGCCATTCCAGCGATACGCTGTGAATGTCAAAACCTCCGCGTAAATCCCGATCCGTCTCGTCCACGAACCCTAGCCAAGCAGCTTCAAGCCCAAAGCGCCGCCGCCCGAAACACGATGTGTCCACTTGGACCGTCACTGACGACTGGCCCGAGAAGGTGCCAATCACCGAAGCGGAAATCGAGATATTCGAGCGCTACTTTGGTGATGTCCTCGATGAGCTTTTCGGTTCGATCGATCCCATCGACCGGTCGAAGCCATGACCATTGCAAGTAGCGGCGAGGCTCTACGGGTCGCGCTTTATCTGCGCGTTTCCACGGCTCGTCAGGCCGAGCACGACGTCTCCATTCCCGATCAGCACAGGCAGGGTGAAGCCTGGTGCTCCGCACATGGCTGTGAGCTTGTCGAAACCTTCGTGGATGCTGGCGTCTCGGCAACCAGCGATCGTCGGCCTGAGTTTCAGCGTATGATCGAAGCGGCGAGCGAAAGGCCAGCCCCATTCGACATCATCCTCGTCCATTCCTTCAGCCGCTTCTTCCGCGACCATTTCGAACTGGAACTCCACATCCGGAAGCTGGCCCGCAATGGCGTGAAGCTGATCTCGATCACCCAGGAGGTCGGTGATGACCCCATGCAGGTCATGATGCGACGGGTCATGACCCTGTTCGACGAATATCAGTCGAGGGAAAACGGCAAGCACACGCTCCGTGCCATGAAAGAGAACGCCCGCCAGGGCTTCTGGAACGGCTCGTTGCCGCCGATCGGATACCGCATTGTCGAGGCCGAACGACGCGGTGCCAAGGTCAAGAAGACATTGGCCATCGATCCCATGCATGCCGACACAGTGCGCCTCATCTATCGTCTGGCTCTATCCGGCGATGGAACCACTGGGCCGATGGGCGTGAAGGCGATCGTCGAATATCTCAATGACTGTAGAATATGCACCCGCGATGGTGGTCGCTGGGGCATCGGCCAAACCCACAAGATATTGACGCGCACGACCTATGTGGGCCTGCATCGGTTCAACATGCATGGCAAGGGCAAGACGCTAAAACCGGACGACGAGATCATTACGGTGGCCGTGCCGGCGTTGATCGACCAAGCCACGTTCGATGCCGTTCAAGCCCATTTGCGCGCCCGCAACCCGAAAACCTTGGCGCCACGTCTCGTCAACAGCCCGAACATGCTGACCGGCCTGCTGCACTGCGCGCAATGTGGAGGCCCCATGGTTATGTGTAACGGCAAAGCAGGGCGCTATCGCTACTATGCCTGCCAGAAGAAGGCGCGGACAGATACGTCCAGATGCGCCGGTATAGCAATTCCGATGGATGCGCTCGACGCGCTGATTGCCAAGCATATGACGGAACGGCTGCTGGATCGGAAGCGCCTCAAGGTCATCCTGACGCAGATCTTCGAACGCCAGCGGGAGCGGATAGCGCGTGACGGTGAAGGCCGGCTCGACGAATTGAGCCGACGTGGCGAGGAGGTTCGCCTACGCCTGAAGCGCCTTCTCAAGGCGATTGAGATGGGCGCGCTCAGCTTGGATGAACCATCGTTGCAGGAGCGCTTGGCATATCTTCAGGCATTGCAAACACGAACGGAGGAAGAAATCAGAAGCCTTCAGGCTGAGCTCAACCACCCTGGGACTCTGGCCATTTCACCTTCGTTGGTGCGCAGGATCATCAAGGTAGCAGAGCAAGGCCTGCTGCAGCGAGGGCGTGGCTTTCGACGCAGCTACCTGTCCGTCTTCGCCACGCAGATCATTGCCGAGGCGGGAAAAGTGCAGATTGTGCGTGCAAGACAATAGGTCTCTCGCTTTATGTCAGATGTACACGGCTGCTCCGCGCCGTCGAATCTGCCGTTTGGATCGTTATTATTCATCCCGAAAGCAGCCATATTGCCTACGACGGGCGTGAAATTGCTAGTGTCAGCCTAACTCAACGATTCGGCGCTAACAGATGAACTTCTCACGCGACCCGCGTCCGGATTTGATCAATGCCGAGCAGCAAGGCTGTCTGGTGCAAGCTTTGGTGTCAGAAGAATTGCGAACTCAGCCAAGAGAGCTGGGCGATATTTTGTGCGAATTGCACAATTCTGGGCTAATCACACTGACGTCTGATCAGAATTTGTCAGCAATCGACGCGCTTCTACACAACGATTTCTGGACCGTGATCCACCCGCTCGAAAAGGCCATTCCTAACCTAAACTGCTCGTATCTCGACGTTTTAAAGTTAGTACACCGGCTGGTGAAAAAAGCAGGTTCGGATGGTGCGGCGGGCGTTCCAAACCTATCGCTTGTGACTTGGTCCAAAAATAATCCAGCGAAGGCTCGCAAGATAGCCAACGGCGTCAAAGAGCTTAACGATCTTTGCTTGGCGCATGGGGTGTTCGCGATTGTTGGTCTCGGTGATGAGGCGCTGGCCTTTGATCTTATCCGGCAGACCAACACTTCTGTCGGTGCAATTGGGCTGCGAGCACTTGGTCGAATGGAGACGGTGTCCGTGAGCGGGATTAGAGAGGGGGTGGATGATGCTTTTGACGTCATCGAACGTCAGACAGATGACGAACTTAGAGTTGCGGCCATCGAGGCCGCTTTCAGGCTCTGGGAGAAACTAGGCCCCTCGGAACCCTATCGCCAACGAGAATTCATTGAAGCAATAGAAAAGAGAGGTGACACAACTGAGCTGAGCGTCCTTTCCGCCATGTTGTTTTATCATGACAAGGGATTGCCAAAAGATAGTATTGATCAAGTGCTTGGCTTGCTTGAAACGTTACCATCAAACAGCGTGGCGACGCTCAGCAATCTAGACCATGCCATCAAGGAAAATGATGACCGTTGGGACTTCAGGAAGGTTGCTCGGGTTCTCTCTACATGCATTCCTCGTCTCGATAAAAGGGCTAGGAAGAAAGATTACTATAGCTTCTCCAAGTGGGCTTGGGGAAACCCAGATCACTCATCCTATCTCTTTGCAGAATGGCTCAGTGAAGGCGAATTCAGCCTTTGCTCGTTCCTAGCAGAACTACTTGGGGCAGGTGCCAAGGGTGCTGGAGTATGGATGCAAAAGCCACATCTCCCGCCTAATGCTAATGATCAGATATTTATGGCACGCAAGTGCATAGGCTTTCTATGGCACCACGAGGTGACAGCGGCCTCAATCCTCTTGAGCATTGTGAAGTATGGGGAGAAAAAAGCGCAAGCAGAGGCGGAAAGTCTTTTGTTCGATCCTTTGCTTTTGAGCTACGGTGGGGATCTGAGAACTTTCTTGGAGGCGCAGTGCTCAAATGCTTCCAAACGTATTTCAGAGTGCGCAAAGAGGCTGCTTTCTAAGCATGACGAACACATTGCGGGTCTTGAGACTACCCGGGACTTAGTCGAATTACTTCCACCGATTGAACATCGGCGCGCAGCAGCGATGAAAGATAGGGACCGGAATCGAGACATTCAGAAACGAGCGCATGAGCAGTCAGTCTTTGCCAGCCTCATGACGCATCAAACGCTTTTATATGGGCGAAAGAGCTTCTCGATTATTCACGGTGCGGAAGGGAAGAAGCATCCGAACATTTCTCCGCTTTCAGAGATTTCACACAGTATCGAGTTACCTCGGCTGATGGTTATAGATCCTGTCGGATTTAATTCGAGGATTACATTTTTTCGCGCAATGAAGCGGAAATCCGCATGAAAATTATTCTCAAAGAGTACCTTGCATCGCTCAAGGAGCGCGGGGACTTAGACAAATCTGTGCTTCCAAACCTGCTCGCGGAGATCGGCCTACGAGTGCTGAACACGCCAATGATTGGTACGCGCCAGAACGGGGTGGACATTGCCGCCGTGGGTAAAATCAAAGGCGAGGATGAAGAGCGCTACTTGTATCTCTTTTGCATAAAGGCAGGGAATATCACAAGGCGCGATTGGGATGACGGGGTACAGGCGGTGCGCCCTGAACTGAATGAAATTCGCGACGTTTACCTTCGAACGAATGTGGCGGCCGAACATGCAGGACTTCCGGTCCGAATAGTTCTGTGTTGCGGCGGTGAGCTTGATGAAACCGTTCTCATGAACTGGGCGGGTTACTCAACTCAAAACGAAACGGACAGAGTCCGGTATCAGGAATGGAACGGAGACCGCTTGGCGGATCTCATGATGCGCAGCTTGCTCGCGCGCGAATTGTTGGACGAAGCGCCCCGACGAAGCTTCCAAAAAGCGGTCGCGATGGTAAACGAGCCAAGTGCTTGCTATCAGTATTCTCGCGCTTTTCTGCATGATCTGTTGCTGGAAGAGGGATTGGCCCCAAACATCCAACTTCTTCGTCTCAGGCAAGCTTATATCTGCCTGAATGCGGTAACTACCTGGGCTATCGAAGCGGACAATTTCGAGAGCATCTATACCGTCTCTGAGCTCGGCGTTATGTTGTGCTGGAATGTCGTAGGCGCTCAGCCGCCGAGACGCCGACCAACCCAATATGATCGGGCATTAGGAGTCCTACTCGATCAATTTATCAAGCTCTATTTGGCATGCTCCGAACGGTATCTGGCCAAGACTGCCTACGAACATAGTCAGCAGCTTCATGCCCTTTCAACTTCGGTTCGGTCACGCGAGGCGGTGGATGTCAATCTGGCGTTATTCGAACTCCTTGGGCGCTTGGCAATCCATGGTTGCTGGACCGCCTCACTGTCTCAGACCTTTACCGAGGAAGATAAGGATTTTTCGAAAGTACTTAAAGATAGTACCGTTCGTGTTTTGGACACCATAGTCCAGCTGGTCAATTCCAACCCAACGCTGAACTCACCTTTCAAAGACGATCACATGATCGAAATCGCGTTGGTCATGTATCTTGCTCAAATGACAGGTTCGACACCACGATTCTCGCCGTGGCTGAAGTCAATTGCGCAGCAGACTACATTAGCCCTAGCTATCAACTCACACTATCCTACTTGTTTCAGCGATTATGCGGACCTTCTGAACCATCCCGTCAGCGCTGACGATTCGTATCGCGCCGAAGCGTGTAGTGGGAGCGTTCTGTATCCTTATCTGTTCGTTTGGCTGGAGTATGCAGCAAGCAATGATGAGAAAGTGGAATTCAAAGAGCGCCTAGCGAGATTTCTACCAAACTGTACACACCAAGCATGGCTCCCTGACGAAGAGACAGATGCACATATATGGCGGGGAGAGACCTATCATGGCGTGTGCGTCACCGATTTGTCGCCTCAGCGTGGTTTCGAAGAGGTCGCTGAAACCCTCAACGTGGCCATTGAGAACTGCACGGACATCAACGAAATCAGCGCGGTGAAATCCGGGCTCGTTGTGTTGTTCTTAGCAGCTTGCCGGCACTATCGCCTGCCGATACCGCCGCATTTTTGGCTGGCCAACGGCTAGAGCCGTTCAACCCACTGTTGAGCGTACATCCCACGCAGTCCGCTTTCTCGACGCTATTTTCCATAGCTGCCATTCCGTTCTCGGCCTCAACACGGTCGGTGGCGAGTAAAGTAGCCCGCTGACTTGGCAGACAGTGTCTGACTTTGGCGTAAAAACGGCGGTGATCGGCGGTTCACCATGCAACTTGGTGGTGATGCGGCGATCGGCGGCAATATCGCGCTATAGAGGGCAATCGGCGGTGTTTGGCGGGAGGGAAACGAAGAAGGCGAGAACTACACCTACGCTATAGCCCTCCTTAATACCGATTCCGATGGGTAGTGGGCTTGAGGCGCTGCCGCAGGCGTGGCCCCGACTTTACGCGGATGCCCGGCAATGCGCTGCCCAATGATGCTGGAGTGCTTGTCGAGAAACTTGGGAATAATCCGCCCGATCAATGTATTAGCGGCATAGGAATATTCCCATTGCCTGCCATTCCAGCGATACGCTGTGAATGTCAAAACCTCCGCGTAAGCCCCGATCCGCCTCGTCCACGAACCCTAGCCAAGCAGCTTCAAGCCCAAAGCGCCGCCGCCCGAAGCACGATGCGTCCACCTGGACCGTCATTGACGACTGGCCAGAGAAGGTGCCGATCACCGAGGCAGAAATCGAGATATTCGAGCGCTACTTCGGTGATGTCCTCGATAAGCTTTTCGGTTCGATCGATCCCATCGATCGGTCGAAGCCATGAGGGCGCCGCCATCAATGTGTTCAACATGGCTCGCGAGTTGCAGATAAAGGCAGCGCCGGCGAAGGGGCAGTGCGCCAAACCGTATTTCTACGGCCGAGACGGTGAATTGGAACGGGCGCTGCAGAAGCCTGAAGGTGAATACGGCGATCCCCCTCGTCGCCAATGATGCTCAGCCGGCACGACGGCGAAACTTAATTCGGCGTTCTGAATCCTCGATGAGGTCATATGGCCCCCAAGTCATGTCTTCGACCAACCATTCGCGGTTGCTTACAAGGTGCGTGATACTGTCGAAGTGACTGAAGTGCCCGACAAATTGTCGATTGAAACCGCGTGCCGTTGTTTCATCGATCTCGGTGTTGGCAAAACCATCGCCAAAATCTCCCAGAACAAGGATCGCCACCGTTTTGGGATCAAGGGCAAGGACCAGTTGGAATGGTGTCATACCCGGAAGCGGTAGATCAAATCCGGGGTGAGGTGGCGCAGCGATGGCCATAACGGGCGCGCTTAGCGTGCGGATCGGGATAGGCGAGCGGCAGATCGTCAGACCCGACCTGGCAAATTCATCCTTTGTCCATCCTGCCGAGAGCGACATCAGGTTGTGCATCGCCTTTGCTTCATTTGAGTGTGCGCGCAAGTAGGCGTAGTGCTCTCGTTCTTCGTCTGTGAAAGCCATTGGACTGCTCTTGTTGGCAGCCATCTGGGCTAGCTCCGTAATCGTCTGCCTGTATTTGGGCGTGCGGACTTCAAGGTGACGCATGAATGCGTAGAGGATGGGCTTGTCGGATTTGTCGAGTGCATCCGCCCTTCCACTGACAATTTTCGCCCACGTATCGCTTTTTGAAATCGGTGTTTCGATGCGTTCGTTTATCCTCGTCTCGACGGAGACTGGCACACCTCCGCTCAGCGAGACATACAGGTCGCGCTCATAACCCAGGCTTTCGATGGACCGCTTGGACCACACCACGATCGGTCCGTGTTTGGCGACGGTTGTGACTTTTTTCTTCTCGGGATCGACGGCAAAGTTACGAAGGTAGAATTGTGGAACGTAGTGATGATCCCGAGCTATCGACATAAAGTGGCCCAAACCTCGCTAGAAATTGTAGCTTGCGATCGTATCGAGGAAAGCACTCTCACCATCCTCCAACTCGTCGAGCATGTGAAAGTTCATCGGCTGCGGGGCGTCGACAATCAGAAGCCCTTTCACTTCGGGCGTCGTCGGCAGCTTCAGGTTTTTCGCTATCGCGTCTGCTCGGTCCCGCAGATATTGAACTCTGCGGATATGGCGAAGCATCTTATCCGGCTTTTCGCGTCCTTTTAAATCCCGGATCGTCCGACCACGATACTCCGACATACGGGCCGCTACCTCGGCTTCAGTACGGCAAACCCTCAGGTCTTTTGCCTCAATCACGTAGACGCGATCCCGAGCTTGGGTGATAGCAAAGACATCAACATCGCCCAACTCCGGCGGCACTTTCTGATTCAAGATAGTGGACAATTTTGATCGCGGTGTAGCATCCAGTCCAAGTTCTTGCAGGCGCTGCGCAACAGACTCCTCGAACTCTTCACCGGCGAGACGTCCTTGCTCTCCCGCATAGCTCCGCGCCCGATCCGATTGCCAAAAAGCATTGTTCAGATTTCCTTCCATGAGCCCGGATATGGAGTACATGGCCGAATCCGAGACCAAGACCGGAGACATTAGCACGAGCGGGTCGTCCTGCTTGTCATCCAGCATCAGAAGCGGGCGATTGATAAGTGAAAACGGCCTATCGAAGCGTCCTAGATCGATGTCAGCTTCTGATACCCCCACCGTCCAGGAACTCCGTCTTTGTAGAGTCAGACGCGCCAGGATCGGCTGCGGATCAATATCTTTGAACGACGGGTGCTTTGCCAAAAGCTCGGCAAGTTCCGAGTGCTTCACCGTGATTATGCTAAGCTCGCTCGCCTCAGCGAACTCCGTGAGCGCGAATTGCAGATCGATAAACGCTTCGGCTGAAACCCCCGTATTCCGCCTCAATCGCCAATTTTAGGTCCGCGTTCCATCCGGATCGTTTTTCCAACGGCTGCCAATCACGTTGCTCCTTTTTGACATACTCGTCGGAAGCAAAATCAAGATTCTTGTTCGTCGCCCAAACAGCGCCGGGCTCCAAGAGCTTGCTGAGAATAGCTCGTTCCGTCAAAACATCTCCGGTGGGACTTAGCTTGATTTTCGGAGGAATAAGCCCGGCGCGTATGGTGGCGAAAAGCTGGCTGTTTCCGATCAGCAAGAGTATTTTCGCGTAGACTTCTTCCACGTCGGCGCGGCCGGGTTCAAATCCACCCTCCTCGGGAGCTTCGCAAGCGGCGATTTCTAGGATCGCCTTTGCTGCGCGCTGTACAGCGTTAATCTCGTTCTGACGCTCGAAGGCTGTTTGGTTCGCTTGATCGCCGCTGATAGCACGCAAAGCGCGGATCGTTCCCCGCCACCTTGCCTGCTCACGCCTCGCCGCTTGGTAGTCGTGTGCGACTGTTGTTGTTAGGGCTATGCGATTGAAGCTGCGGATGTCGCGAATGACCGAGGCCAATATTTCCTGCTTGTATCTCGCAAGAAATTCCCGACACTGGTCTTCGCCTTCGATGTCTACTCCCGCAGCTCTGTCTCGAAAGGACCAGACCGACTGACATTTGACGAGCGACGAGGCGGAGAAAGGGACTCGCTTGAATGATCGGATCAATTGATGACCCGAAAGACGTTCGAGCGGGATCTTGGCCTCAAAAGCATGGAGCCAGCGCCAATCCTTGGTGCCGATGATATCTGCAACGATCCGAGCAATTTCTGTCCTCGATAGAGGATTTTCGCCAGGTTCGCTCAAAAGCTCTACCGCCGCTGCCGCTAACTCAACCTCCGCAATATTTTCTGCCGATTGCAGAAAGGGCAGCCAACGATCCTGAATGACGATAGCCCCGCCTGCACCATCGTCAAAGCGGCGGATCGCTACGGTATCTCCGGGCGATCCTACGGCCTTTACGGGCGGAATTCGTTGGAATGCCTGAGATTTGGGGATCACCACGGTGATACGCATGGGCCGGATGGGAAACTGGTCAGGATAGCGCTCTATGATGGCAGGGCCAATCGTTCCCAGCCATTGCAGAACCGCGTTCCATATCTGGTAGCGCCATTCCCGGCTTTCTCCTTCGTTGGCTTGGGACTCAATCCACCACGTGCGCCCTGCAATGGCCACAGCGCCGGACAAGCGACCCTCATTGACATCATCAACGCTCGCATAGATCGGCGGGGAACCGTCCTTTCCCCACTCTGTTCTTTGAACCACCCTGTGCTCGTTTCCAGGAGCCTCGAGAGCTCGATAATCACGCCGGGTAGTTCCCTCGATCCGAGGCTCAAGGAGTTCGTTGGTGCCCATGCCAATCATGGTGGGAGGCACGATATCGGTAAGATGTTCCGGAATGAGATTGCCGTCTGTGGACCGAAAAAATCCGAACAGATTCAGCAGGCCATTCGCGTTCACAAACTCGAAGCCTTCGGCGCTCAATCTGTCATGCTGCTTCAGCAGTCTAATAATGTCCGTGAAATTCCCGTCATCACACGCACCGAGCACGGCGGCATCCGCGAAAGTTAGCGGAACAAACTGCCAGGTTTGCGGAGCTTCCTCGTGCCGAACAGGTGGCGCGAAGCTGTGGGGCGTGCCCCATCCCGTGAGGAGCAGCACCGTCGTGCTTTCCCGGCAATCCCCCTGATTTTCGAGAAAACGCCAAAAACGCGAAATGTCGTCTGCGATAAACTGGTTGGTCTCCTGCGAGAGGGAACGAACCGTTGCAAATCCGGCCTGCGGAAAATTCTCAAAGCTGGTTGGTATCTGCAAAACATGGAGATACCGGCCGTGGTCGTATTGCGTGACCATCCCGCGCAGAGAATGTTTGACCGGGGCAGAAAGGTTCAACCTCGGAACTGGCCAGAAGGCGGTTGCTTCGGCGTGAATCTCCTGCCTGCGCATCAGTTCATATTGCAATCGTTTACCCATGCCGCCGTTGATTGCGGTGTTGACGAGTACGCTCCGAACGGCAATCGAGACGTTGTTAGGGCTGACAACCAGAATCTCGCTGCGAAGCGATAGAATCGGATGAAACTCCAAGGGTGTATCGCCTATCGCGCTGGTGCTGACGAACGGAAAGGCCCCCGCATCCAATACAAAGGGTATGAGAGAAGCGGGCTCGACCCCAAGCCTCTCCAAATCTTCGTGGGCAAATCGGACGCGTTGAGCAAACTGAGATAGTGCGGCATCATCCGGCAGCGCTATGGCGTCGAACGTGTCGCCTCCGGAAGGAGTGCCCCGATCCACTTGCGCTCGCTGCGCGATTGCATCGCTTAGGATCAGAAGCGAGCGCGCAGCATGCAATGCGTCGCGCTTGGGCGCTGCGTCGGGCAGCATTTCAAATGCTTCAATGAGCGTTTGCGTGTAGGCGGCTGCCTGCTCCCATTGGCCCGGAAAGATTCGAAAGTTGCCTTGTCTCGTAGCGATGAGGTCGCAAAGCAAATCTTCGTTCGGGTCCTCCAGCCGGTTTACGCCCGCTTGCGACAAGCCCTCATTCAAAGCCCGCTGGAAATCTTGAGAGGTTGGTTTATGAGCGCCTTCCGACTTGCTCAACACGAGTCTCAAGAGCCAATCGAGCCTAATGCCGTTCGCATGGAATTTGGGGACGGTGCAGAGACCGGACAACACAGCGGCGGCATATTGCTTGTCCCATCCGCTGATCTTCGACAACTCGGCGTTCTCCGCGACAAACACCTTCTCGGGAATGTCCGGCGGCATCATGCGTGCAAAAATTTCCTCTAGATTGATTTCTCCGTCTTCAATTTCCATCTTCGATTCATTGCTCTAACGCTGGCAGCGCCATCTCTATCGGCGCTATTAGATTGCATTTCACTCGATCCAGAGTGGAAGCCAGTACGCTCCAGTCTTTTCACAAGCGTTTTCAGACTTCTGGCCCCAAAATCGCGTCACGAAAGAAGAAACTGTCCACTGTCCTTTCACGAACAGGCCCGAACAGCGAGGTTGTTGCAAGGAGGCCCTCCATCTTGGCGTCGGTCGCCCAAGGTTCGTCGACGAGACACCAGTCGAGCTGAAAGTACTCACCGTCCTTCGAAATCAGAAGCCCGACCCCCACTCGAGTTTTCAGATCGTACTTCGCCGCCTGGGTGAACATCGAAACGGCGCTCATTCTCATCCTGGAGCCGTCCGCTCCCGTTGCTGGCCAATCGGGATCCATGCTCGCGACCATGAACGTACAGTCAGTTCTCGTGAAGGCGAATCTAAACGGCCGACGAGGTTCTCCAACCTTACTGGCCTTAAGGGATGTGACGAGCCTGGTTTTGAACTCGCGCCAGATAGACCGCGGAACGCGAGCGAACTCCTCCATGATTCGGTAGTATTCCGAACGTCCGTCCGGATTAACAATATGGCCTTGAAGGTCACGCATAATGTTTGACAGGTCGAACGCATCGAGGTCCTGCACGAATGCGCTCAGCCGTTTAATCGATCCCGGCTCTGGGAGGTCCTTATCTGAAAGGAATCCGACCATGATGTCGGCTTCCTCCACGACAGTGCCAGCCTTTCGCATTCGCGGCAGGACAGCCTCTCGATATTTAAAATAGAGCCGCACGTCGTCAGGAACACGTAACTTGTCTAAAACGCCGAGATAGTCATTCGCGGCCAGGATATGGACGAAGCCGGCGGTAGCTGAAATGTGGAACTTGACCTCCCAGCAATCCCCAGGGAGCGACCGTCCAGGGAGGAATACAACGATCTTTTTGACATCTTCGAGGTCGGCCCCTCGAATCGCGATTTCATAGCCATGCCCATTCGCAAGGCGGATCTCCTCATTCTCGGCCAGGTATCGCATTGAGGCCTTGATTTGATCTGTCGCCTTGCGGAGCACCTTCCTCTGAAACCAACGGCGCTCAGCGTCCGGGTCCGACGTCTCCTCAGTCCGCTCTTTAAGCTGGAAAATAAAGGCCAACGAGCCGATTTTGACGATCCCGTCCGCCAATTCGACCTGCTGCTTCGGACGTGGGAAGAACCGCGTCTCGGAAAAGGTAAATTCTTTCCAGAACGTGGTGGCGTTGAGTTGAGCGGTGAATTCCTCGAGCGTCATACTGCTGCTGGCGAACGTTGAAGGGCTAGGCTCACGCAGCGTCAGCATTCAAGCGAACACGCGTGGGTTACTGGAGTCTAACGAGAGATTCCATTTCGCGCCATAGACCGACCGCTCTTGAGGTCATGTGCAAACGTCGCAATGGCTCTTTTGAAACATGAGTCCCACCGAGATAGCCTTTTCGGACGCCAAAAGCTGCCAGTCTGCTGTCCGCCCCAATCCGGTCATGCCCGAGCAGAAGCGAAGCGGGCTATGGCGTATGACCGGCGGTTGTGACGATGGCTATCCTACTTGGTAGGGCGTGCGAGAACCCCTGTCGGAAGGGGATTGGCCCCTCAAGGCGCTATCTATCTGATAATTAAAGAGATAGTCGGCCAATTTGTGCGGTAATCGGCGGTGTTTGGCGGAGGGAGTGGGATTCGAACCCACGGTGAACTCGCGCCCACGCCGGTTTTCAAGACCGGTGCCTTAAACCGCTCGGCCATCCCTCCCGCTTAGACGCCAACCTGCGATGCCCCCCGGAAGGCCCGATGCTGCAAGCGGAGATGGGTCCGCCTTTAGCGCGCGGCCGATTGCAGCGTCAACTTATTCCGTGGCGGCGTGAGCCTGCGCAGGCGTGGTGCGCCGCAGCTAGACGAGGCGGCCTGCCGCGGCGTCGGCGGCGTTGCGGATCGCTTGGATGTTGGCGCGGTAGGCGGCCTCGCCGGTGCCCTTGAACACCGCGGAGCCGGCGACCAGCACGTCGGCGCCGGCCGAGGTCACCAGCGGCGCGGTCTCGGGCGTCACGCCGCCGTCGATCTCGATATGGATCGGCCGGCCGCCGATCAGCGCCTTGACGCGCCGCACCTTCTCGACCACCGCCGGAATGAAGGCCTGGCCGCCGAAGCCGGGGTTCACCGTCATCAGCAGCACGAGGTCGAGCCGGTCGAGCACATATTCGATGACGCTTTCCGGCGTCGACGGGTTGAGCGAGACGCCCGCCTTCTTGCCGAGGTTGCGGATCGCCTGGAGCGAGCGGTCGAGATGCGGGCCGGCCTCCGCATGCACCGTGATGATGTCGCAGCCGGCATCGGCGAAGGCCGCCAGATAGGCATCGGCCGGCGCGATCATCAGGTGGCAGTCGAACACCTTCTTGGTGCGCGCGCGGATCGCCTTGATGATCGGGGGGCCGAAGGTGATGTTGGGCACGAAATGGCCGTCCATCACGTCGAGATGGATCCAGTCGGCCCCTGCCCTGTCGATCGCCTCCACCTCCTCGCCGAGCCGTGCGAAGTCGGCCGAAAGCACCGAGGGGGCGATGATGGTCCTGTTGGTCATGCGGGCTGCTCCTGGGCCAAGTCTCCACGATCTGGCGTCGTCTAGACTATTGCGCATGCGACGCAAACGCGGAATCGTCCGTGCGACGCTATTGCATTGCCGTCCGGCGCGGATTCGCGACGTTGGCGGCATACATCGCCAAAATTCCGTGCTAAGGCGCGCGCGTTTTTCCCAGATTCAGGTCCATCGCCCATGTCCGCCGCGCCCCGCGTCAGTTTCGTCAGCCTCGGATGCCCCAAGGCCCTGGTCGATTCCGAACGCATCATCACGCGGCTGCGCGCCGAGGGCTACGAGATCGCCCGCAAGCATGACGGCGCGGACCTCGTGGTGGTCAATACGTGCGGCTTCCTCGATTCCGCCCGAGACGAATCGCTGTCGGCGATCGGCCAGGCGATGGCAGAGAACGGCAAGGTCATCGTCACCGGCTGCATGGGCGCCACGCCGGAGCTGATCCGCGAGAAGCATCCCAACGTCCTCGCCATCACCGGGCCGCAGGCCTATGAGAGCGTCATGGAGGCGGTGCACGAGGCAGCACCCCCGGCGCATGAGCCTTTCGTCGACCTCATCCCCCCGCAGGGCGTGAAGCTCACGCCGCGCCACTACGCCTATCTGAAGATTTCCGAGGGCTGCAACAATCGCTGCTCCTTCTGCATCATCCCGGCGCTGCGCGGCGATCTCGTCTCGCGGCCGGCGGCGGACGTGCTGCGCGAGGCGGAACGACTGGTGAAGGCGGGCGTGAAGGAAATCCTCGTCATCTCGCAGGATACCAGCGCCTACGGCGTCGATCTCAAATATCAGCCGAGCCAGTGGCAGGACCGCGAGGTGCGGGCGAAGTTCCTCGATCTGTCGCGCGAGCTCGGCGAGATGGGGGTGTGGGTGCGGCTGCACTATGTCTACCCCTACCCGCATGTGGACGAGGTGATCCCGCTGATGGCGGAGGGCAAGGTGCTGCCCTATCTTGACATCCCCTTCCAGCACGCCTCCCCGCAGGTGCTGAAGAACATGCGCCGCCCCGCGCATCAGGAAAAGACGGTCGCGCGCATCGCCGGATGGCGCGAGATCTGTCCCGACCTCGCGCTGCGCTCCACCTTCATCGTCGGCTATCCGGGCGAGACCGAGGAAGACTTCCAGATGCTTCTCGACTGGATGGACGAGGTGAAGATCGAGCGTGCCGGCTGCTTCAAATACGAGCCGGTCGCGGGCGCGCGCTCCGAGGAACTCGGCCTGCCGGCGGTGCCCGACGAGATCAAGGAAAGCCGCTGGCGCAGGTTCATGGAGCGCCAGCAGAAGGTCTCGGCCGCGCTGCTGAAGAAGAAGGTCGGCAAGCGCCTGCCGGTGATCATCGACTCGGCGAACGGCACCACCGGCAAGGGGCGGACCCGCTACGACGCGCCGGAGATCGACGGCGCCGTGCATATCAGCGCCCGGCGCCCGCTGCGCGTGGGCGACATCGTCACCGTCAGGATCGAGCGCGCCGACGCCTACGATCTTTACGGCAGCGTCGCCTGATCATCCCCGCTGCGCCGCCATCCATTTCTGCAGCGATGGCGTCGCCATGGCGATGCGCTGGTCGGCCTCGTCGGCGCGCTTCTTCGCCGGGCGATCCGCGACGCGGTCCAGATAGGCCTTGAAGGACGGTTTTTCGGGCAGAATCTTCAGCACGTTTATCCCGTATCCGATTCCGGATGCGATCTGCGTGTCGGCAGCGGTGAAGCGATCTCCGGCCGCGAAGGGACGCTCCAGCAGCACCCGGTCGAGATAGGCCACCATGTCGTCGAACAGGCCGAAGGAATAGTCGTTGCTTTCGTAAGCCAGGCCGTGAGCGCGGGCGGCCATGGCCGGATCGAACACCGCGTCTGCATAGACGAGCATCGACAGGTAGGGCGCGCGCATCGGGTCGCCGATCGCCGGCGCCAGACCGGCCTGCGGGAACGCGTCTGCCAGATAGATCGCGATGGCCGCGCGTTCGGTGACGACGATGCCGTCATGCTCGATCGCGGGCACCTTCTTGTTGGGCTGGATACGGCGATAGTCCTCGGGCACGCCGCCGTCCTGCCGGATGTCGATCTCCACGATCTCGTGGGCGACGCCCAGCTCCTCGATCAGCCAAAGGATGGCCGAGGCGCGCGACCAGGGGGCGAAGTAGAATTTGAGCATGGCGATTCCTCCAATGTGACCCGAGCACCCTAGAGCGGCGGACGCCCGGATATATCCGGGCTGCCGCTCTAGCTCTTTGATTCAGCCGCATTTGTGCGACGCCAAGTGATTCCACTTGGCTGCAAAATGCTCTAGCGCATCACTCCTGACAGCCCTTTGTCAGGAGGAGGCGGGGCCGCCGCAAAAACGAAAAAGGGGCGCCGGTCGGCGCCCCCCGCTCGCATTCGTCACGCGGCCGGTTATTGCGGCAGCTTGTCGTCCACGCCGGCGACGTAGAAGTTCATGCCGAGCAGCGTGCCGTCGTCCGACACCTCGCCCGCCTTCAGCCATTCGCTGCCATCCTGCTTCTTCACCGGGCCGGTGAAGGGGTGCAGCTCGCCCGACTTGATCTTGGCCTCGGTCTCCTCGGCTATCTTCTTCACGTCGTCGGGCATGTTGGTGTAGGGCGCCATAGTCAGGATGCCGTCCTTGAGGCCGTCCCAGCTCGACTGGCCGCCCTTCCAGGTGCCGTCCATCACCGCCTTGATCTCCTTCTCGTAGTAGGGTCCCCAGGTGTCGATGATCGCACTGAGCTGAGCCTTCGGGCCGGCCTGGATCTGGTCGAATGCCTGGCCGAAGGCGTGGATGCCGCGTTCCTCGGCGATCTGCATGGGGGCGGCCGAGTCGGTGTGCTGCGTCAGGATGTCGACGCCCTGGTCGATCAGCGCCTTGGCGGCGTCGGCTTCCTTGCCCGCATCATGCCAGGAATTCACCCACACGACCTTGAGCTTGAAGTCCGGGTTGATGGACTGCGCGCCCAGGATGAACGCGTTGATGCCCATCACCACCTCGGGGATCGGAACAGAGGCGATATAGCCGGCGATGCCCGTCTTCGACATCTTCGCGGCGATCTGGCCGATGATGTAGCGGCCCTCGTAGAAGCGCGAATTGTAGGTGGTCAGGTTGGGCGCTGTCTTGTAGCCGGTCGCGTGCTCGAACTTGACGTTGGGGAATTTCGCCGCGACGGCGACCGTCTGGTCCATGTAGCCGAAGGAGGTGGTGAAGACGATGTCGCAGCCGGACCGGGCGAAGCGCTCGATGACGCGCTCGGCATCCGGGCCTTCCGGTACGCTCTCGACATACTGGGTCTCGACCTTGTCGCCCAGCTTCTCCTGGGCATACATGCGGCCGACGTCCTGCGCCTGCGTCCAGCCGCCATCGGTCTTGGGTCCGATATAGACGAAACAAGCCTTGGTCTTGTCCTGCGCATGGGCCGCGGGCGCCATCGCGAAAGTCAGCGATGCCGCAGCAAGCAACAACAGGGATTTTCTCATTTCACTCCATCCTTTCTCGACATGGAACGTTCTCCGGCACGCTAGCGTCCGGGCACAAAGGGCTGGCCTAGGCAAGCCGGCGTATTGATCAGCGTAAGACGCCTGTTTCGCGAGATCAGCACAAGCACGACGATGGTCGCAAGATAGGGCAGCGCCGACAGGAACTGCGACGGTATGCCGAAGCCCAGCGCCTGCGCATGCAGCTGGCCGATGGACACCGCACCGAAGAGATAGGCGCCGGCGACCACCCGCCACGGGCGCCATGACGCGAAGACGACCAGCGCCAGCGCGATCCAGCCGCGGCCGGCGCTCATGTTCTCAACCCATTGCGGCGTGTAGACGAGCGACAGGTGCGCGCCGGCGAGGCCCGCGCAGGCGCCGCCGAACAACACGGCGAGCACCCGGTAGCGCAGCACGGGAATGCCGAGCGCATGGGCCGAATTGTGGTTGTCGCCCACCGAGCGCAGGGTGAGGCCGGCCCGCGTGCCGAACAGGAACCAGGAGACGCCGATCACCAGCAGGATCGAGGCGTAGAAGATCGGGTCCTGGCCGAAGACGAGCCGGCCGACCAGCGGGAGATCCGACAAGACCGGGATGTCGAGGACAGGCATCTTGGTGCCCGAGCGGCCGACGAAGGGCTCGCCGATCATGCCGGACAGGCCGAGGCCGAGAAGCGTCAGTGCAAGGCCCGTTGCCACCTGGTTGGCGGCGATGCCGAGCGTCAGCAGCGCGAACAGCGCCGCCATCGCCGCGCCGGCCAGGATGCCGGCCCCGACGCCGATCCAGGGCGATCCGGTCACGAAGGCGGCGCCGAAGCCGCAGACTGCACCCATCACCATCATGCCCTCGACGCCGAGGTTGAGCACGCCGGAGCGCTCGACCACGAGCTCGCCGATTGCCGCGATCAGCAGCGGCGTCGCCGCCGTGGCGATGGTGAGCAGGATACTTTCCGCGATCAGCATCACGCACTCCCCGGGTTTGACGGCGCCGGCTGGCCGCGCATGATGCGGAAACGGTAGTGGATCAGGGCGTCGCAGCCGAGCACGAAGAACAGGATCATGCCCTGGAAGACGCGCGCCACCTTGTCGGAAACGCCGAGCGAGATCTGCGCCGCCTCGCCGCCGAGATAGGTGAGCGCCAGCACCAGCCCCGCCGCGACGATGCCCAGCGGGTTGAGCCGGCCGAGAAAGGCGACGATGATCGCCGTGAAGCCGTAGCCGGGCGAGATCGATGGCCGCAGCTGGCCGATCGCGCCCGACACCTCGGAAATGCCGGCCAGACCGGCCAGGCCGCCCGAGACGAGGAAGGCGAAGAAGACCATGCGCGCGGTGGAGAAGCCGGCGAAGCGCCCTGCCCGCGGGCTCTGGCCGATGACCTTGACCTCGAAGCCCTTGAGCGTGCGCGACAGCAGGAACCAGAGCGCCAGCGCGGCCAGAAGCGCGAAGACGAAGCCCCAGTTCGCGCGGCCCGACGCCGACCATATTTCCGGCAGCACGGCGTCGGGGTGGAAGCGGCGCGTCTCGGGGAAATTGAAGCCTTCGGGATTGCGCCACGGCCCGCGCACCATCCAGTCGAGGAAGAGCTGCGCGACATAGACCAGCATCAGGCTGGTCAGGATCTCGTTCGTATTGAACCGCGTCTTCAGCAGCGCGGGTATGGCGGCATAGGCCGCACCGCCGAGCACGCCCATCAACAGCATCAGCGGCAGGACGAAGGCGTTCTGGAAGGAAGGGAACATGACCGGCAGCGCGGAGCCGGCGATGGCGCCGATGATGAACTGGCCTTCCGCGCCGATATTCCAGTTGTTGGAGAGGTAGCAGACCGAGAGGCCGACAGCGATGAGGATCAGCGGCGCGGCCTTGATCGCCAGCTCGTGCAGCGACCATTCCTCGCGCAGCGGGTCGATGAAGTAGTAGTAGAGCGCCTCGGCCGGGTTCTTGCCGAGCATCGCGAACAGGATCGCGCCGGCGATGATGGTCAACGCCAGCGCGATGAAGGGCGACAGCGCGCTGAACAGGGCCGACCGCTGCGGGCGCTTGACGATCTCGATGCGCATCATGCGTTCTCCGCGGCAGCATGGGCGGCGTCGGCGCCGCCCATCAGCAGGCCAATCCGCTCATAGGTCGCCTCCGCGATCGGCAGGGGCGCCGAAAGCTGGCCGTGATGCATGACGGCGATGGCGTCGGACATTTCAAACAGCTCGTCGAGGTCCTGGCTGATGACGAGCACCGCCGAGCCGGAACGCGCAAGGTCGATCAGCGCCTGCCTGATATGCGCCGCCGCACCCGCGTCGACGCCCCATGTCGGCTGGTTGACGACGATGAGCGCCGGTTGCCGGTCGAGCTCGCGGCCGATGATGAACTTTTGCAGATTGCCTCCCGACAAAGCGGAAGCTTCGGGGTCGTCGCCGCTCTTGCGCACGTCCATGGCCGCGACGATGCGCTTGGCCGCGCTGGCCGTGCTGCCTGTGCGGATGACGCCGAGCGTGCCGAGGAACGCCCTGGCGTCGGTGCGGAAGCGCGACAGCAGCAGGTTTTCCGACAGGCGCATGGCCGGCGCCGCACCGTGGCCCAGCCGCTCCTCCGGCACGAAGGCGGCACCGAGCAGGCGACGCCGGTTGATGCCCATCCGACCGGCCGACGTGCCGCGGATGCGGATGACGTCGGCACTGTCCTGCAACGCCTCACCGGAAACCGCCTCGAAGAACTCGCTCTGGCCGTTGCCGGCAACGCCGGCAATGCCCAGCATCTCGCCGCCATGGACCTTGAGCCATATGTTGCGCAGCGGGATGGAGAAGGGACCGGCCGGCTTGCGGCTCAGCCCGCAAATGCCCAGGATCTCCGTTCCCGCGACCAGCGGCGCATCGGGGCGCGTCGCCCGGACGACCTCATTGCCGACCATCATGCGGGCCAGCGAGGCGGCCGTCTCCTTGCCCGGGTCGCAATGGGCGACCACCTTGCCGTGGCGCAGCACGGTGGCGCGGTCGCACAGGCGCTTCACCTCTTCCAGCCGGTGCGAGATGTAGAGGATGGACTTGCCCTCGCCGCGCAGCCGCTCCAGCGTCTCGAACAGCTTGTCGGCCTCCTGCGGCGTCAGCACCGAGGTCGGCTCGTCGAGGATGATGAGCTCCGGCTCCTGCAGCAGGCAGCGGATGATCTCGATGCGCTGCCGCTCGCCGACCGAAAGGTCACCGACCAGCGCGAACGGGTCGAGCGGCAGGCCGTAGGCGTTCGACACGTCGCGGGCACGCGCGGCGATCTCGCGGATCGGCGTGTCGCGGTCGAGCGAAAGGGCGATGTTCTCCGCCGCCGTCAGCGCCTCGAACAGCGAGAAATGCTGGAACACCATGCCGATGCCCAGCGCCCGCGCCTTGGCGGGATTGCCGATGACGACCGGCTCGCCTTTCCAGAATATCTCGCCCGCGTTCGGCTCCAGCGAGCCGAACAGCATCTTGACCAGCGTCGACTTGCCGGCGCCGTTCTCGCCCAGCAGGGCATGGATCTCGCCGCGCGCGATCGCGAGGTCGATATTGTCGCAGGCCTTCAGCGAGCCGAAGACCTTGCTCAGGCCGCGAACCTCCAGAAGGTCCCCGGCTCCGCCGTCGTGAGGGTGTTGCACCACGCCCCCTTATCGAATGTTCCCGCATGCATCGTAGATGCGCCTTTGCGGGCACATTAAGCAGGGCCGGCGTGAAAGTCCTTCAAGAAATCGCGGAGATCACAGACGAAATATCACGGCAGCAGAATGCTGGTTCCGGTGGTGCGGCGCGCCTCCAGATCGCTGTGCGCGCTGGCGGCATCGGCCAGCGCGTAACGCTGCCCGATATCGATGCGAACGGTGCCGTCAGCGACGACGTCGAAGAGCGCCGCGGCGCCGGCGTCGCGCTGGGCCCGGTCCGCCGCATAGGCGAACAGCGTCGGCCGCGTGGCGAAGAGCGACCCCTTCTGCGACAGAAGGTTGATGCTGAAAGGCGGGACCGGCCCCGACGACTGGCCGAAGCTGACGAACATGCCGAGCGAGCGCAGGCAGTCGAGCGAGCCTGCGAACGTGTCCTTGCCGACGGAATCGTAGACGACATCGCATTTGCGGCCGCCGGTGATGTCGGCCACCGCCGCGACGAAGTCGTCCCTCCTGTAGTCGATGACGTGGTCGTAGCCGTGGTCCAGCGCGAGCCTGACCTTCTCGGCGCCGCCGGCCGTGCCGATCACCGTCGCGCCGAGCGACTTCGCCCACTGGCCGAAGATCAGCCCGACGCCTCCCGCAGCGGCGTGGTAGAGCACGATGTCGCCCGGCTTCACCCTGAAGGTGCGCCGCAGCAGATATTCGGCCGTCATGCCCTTCAGCAGCATCGCTGCCGCCTGGTCGAGTCCGATCTCGTCCGGCACCCTGATCAGCTTCGCGGCCGGCATGATGCGCTCCTGGGCATAGGAGCCGATCGGCTCGAAATAGGCGACGCGGTCGCCCGGCGCCACTTCGGTGACGCCTTCGCCCACCTCGACCACTTCGCCGGCAGCTTCGTTGCCGGGGATCAGCGGGAGGCCGTTCGGCGCCGGGTAGAGCCCCGTGCGGAAATAGCAGTCGAGAAAATTCACCCCGATCGCCGCGTGGCGCACCCGCGCCTCGCCGGGCCCGGGCCGACCGACCGCCACGTCCTCGTAGCGCAGGACCTCGGGTCCGCCATGTTCGTGAATCCTGATCGCCTTGGTCATAGGGATGGTTTCCTGCCGAGATTGGGGAAAAGCTGCATGATGCCGCCGATGACGAAGAGATAGGCCGAGGTCGCCGCGATGCCGGCCTGCACGACTGGCACCGCATCCATGTCCTGGAAAATGGCGACGACGCCCAGCGCGCACCAGGCGAGAAAGACGGTCAGGTTGATGCCGCGCAACCGCACGACCCGCACCGGGTGGAGGAAGTGGACGGGCACGAAGGTGAGCAGGCCCGCCACCAGCACGACGCCGAAGGACACCCACTCGCCGGGCTGGATCACGAACAGCGAGAACACCACCATGTTCCAGACCACCGGAAAGCCCTTGAAGAAGTTCTCCTTCGTCTTCATGCCCGTGTCGGCATAGTAGATCGCGCTGGAGACCACGATGATGGCGGCGGCGATGAAGGAAAGCCCCTCGCCCATGAAGCCGCGCTGATAGAGCGCGAAGGCGGGTATCAGGACATAGGTGACGTAGTCGATGATGTTGTCGAGCAGCTCGCCCGACCACGTCGGGAGCACCGCCTTGACATGGAGCCTGCGGGCGATGGGGCCGTCTATGCCGTCGACGAACAGCGCCAGGCCGAGCCAGCAGAACATCCAGGTCCAGTTTTCCTCGCTGGCCGCGACGAGCGACAGAAAGGCGAGGAACGAGCCGGAAGCCGTCAGAAGGTGCACCGAGAAAGCGCGGGCCTGCGGCCATGTCACCTTCTTGCGCGGCCGTGGAATGCGCGCGCGCAAGCTCTTGCGGACAGGCTCGTCCATCATGCCACGGCCATGTCCGCCCGCCGGCGGGTCGTCAGCGGCGGAATCGCCGATGTCCTGTGGCATGCTTCCCTCGCGCACATGTGCTGCATCGATGGACCATAGCCGTGACGGCGGCGCGGAAACAAGCGCGCCCGCATCGGTCAAGCGGTCGCGTTGAACGCTTCGCCAAAGGCGGCCATATAGGGCGGGACAGGAGAGAGAAATGACCTCCAGCTTCTCGCATGACATCATCGTGGCCGGCACCGGGCCGGCCGGGCTCATGGCCGCCCTCGTGCTCGCGCGTGACGGGCACCGCGTCGCGCTCGCCGGCCCCCTGCCCAACCGGGGCGACCGCCGAACCACGGCGCTGATGAGCCCGTCGCTCGGCCTGCTGGAGCGCATCGGCGTGCTGGAGAAGGTCGCGCGGGGCGCCGCGGACCTACGCAGCATGCGCATCGTCGACGCCACCGGGCGCCTCGTTCGCGCGCCGACCGTCACCTTCCGCGCCGCGGAGATCGGCGAGCAGCGTTTCGGCATCAATATCCCCAACGCCCATCTTCTCGACGTGCTGGCGCAGGCCGTGAGCGCCGAACCGCTGATCGACTGGCATCAGGCGATGGTGGAGCGCTATTCGCTGACCGACGACGGCGCTATCGCGATCCTGTCCGACGAAAGCGAAATCACCGGCAAATTGCTGGTCGCGGCCGACGGGCGCGGCTCGACGGCGCGGGATGCCGCCGGGATAACGGTGCGCAGCAGCGCCCTGCCCCAGGCCGCACTGGTCGCCAACTTCGCCCACAGCCGGCCGCACGGATTCATCTCGACGGAGTTGCACACCGAAACCGGGCCGTTCACGCAGGTGCCGCTTCCGGGCGACAGGTCGAGCCTCGTCTGGGTGCTCCGGCCCGCCGACGCCGAGCGGATGAAGGGCTGGGACGACGCGCAGCTCTCGGACGCGATCGAACGGAGGATGGGCTCGATGCTCGGTCGCGTGGCGGTCGAAAGCGGCCGCCAGGCTTTCCCATTGACCATGCTGACGCCCTCCACGCTCGCGCGGAGCCGGACGATGCTGGTCGGCGAGGCCGCGCATGTCTTCCCGCCCATCGGTGCGCAGGGGCTCAACCTGGGCATCAGGGACATTGCCGACCTCGCCCATGTCGCGGCGGCGCATCGCGACGATCCGGGCTCGCCTGCGGCGTTGGCGGCCTACGAGCGCCGCCGCAGGCTCGACGTGACGGCCCGTTCGACGGCGGTCAGCCTGCTCAACGGATCGCTGCTTTCGAGCCTGTTGCCGGCGCAGATGGCGCGCAGCCTCGGGCTTGCGGCGCTCGATGCCTTCGCGCCGCTGCGCGGCTTCTTCATGCGCGAGGGTCTGGTGCCCGGCAGCGGCTTCGCCGGACTGGGCGAGATGATGCGCCGGCCGCTCAGGGAAAGGGAAGCGCGCGCGCCGCAGTGAGCCCGACATCGCAGGCAATTGAAATGAGCCGGCAACTGCGCCAAATAGGCGTCAGAGAGTTTGCCATGACCACAATTGCGAAAACAGCGAAGTTCAAGATCGGACAGGTGGTGCGCCACCGCCTGTTTCCGTTCCGCGGCGTGATCTTCGACGTCGATCCCGAGTTCGGCAATACCGAGGAATGGTATCAGTCGATCCCCGCCGAGGTGCGCCCGCGCCGCGACCAGCCCTTCTATCACCTGCTCGCCGAAAACGCCGAAACCGAGTACATCGCCTATGTCTCGGAGCAGAACCTGCTTGCCGACGACAGCGGCGAGCCCGTCCGTCATCCGCAGATCGCCGAGATGTTCATCACCACGGCAGATGGCGACTACCGTCCGAAAGCCAGCGCCGTTCACTGACTATTCTGACATGAAGTCAGCGTTATAGGCCGGTTTCCTGAACTATTTTCTCAGCCATTTTGCAAGCCGGTCCAGCGCGGCTTCGATGTCGTCCGTCGCACCGGCATAGGACAATCGCACGGTTCGCTGGCCGTTGTGCGGGTCGAAATCGACCCCGGGCGTGATCGCCACATGGGCCTCGTCCAGCGCCCGGTTGGCGAAATCCATGCTGTCGTTGCTGTGGCGGGAAATGTCGCAATAGGCATAGAAGCCGCCATCCATCGGCGCGGCGAGCGGCAGGCCGATCTCCGGCAGCCTATCCGCCAGGAGCGCGCGGTTGACGCGGTAGCGTTCCTTGACCAGATCGAGCTCCGCCGTCGCTGCGAAAGCCTCGATCGCGGCGATCTGCGACAGTTCGGGCGGCGAGATATAGAGGCTCTGCTGCAGGCATTCGATCTGCCGCACCGCCGCCTCCGGCACGATCATCCAGCCGATCCGCCAGCCGGTCATGCAGTAATATTTGGAGAACGAGTTGATGACGGTCGCGTCGGGATCGATGGACAGCGCCGTCACGTCCGGGCCGGTGAAGGACAGGCGGTGATAGATTTCGTCGGAGATGGCGGCGATGCCCGCGTCGCGGCAGAAGGAAAGGATTGCCTCCAGCTCTTCCTTTGCGATGACCGCGCCGGTGGGGTTGGCCGGGCTGGCGAAGAGCACGCCGTCGAGCGGCTTGTCGCGGTGCGCCTCGCGCAGATGATCTGTTGTGAGGTTGCCGGTCGCCGTGGCGTCGATCTCCACCACGGCGATGCCGAGCGCGGACATGATGTTGCGGTAGGCGGGATAGCCGGGCGCGGCGATGGCCACGCGCGCGCCGGCGTCGAACAGGCCCAGGAAGGCGAGGTTGAAGGCGGCGGAAGAGCCGGTGGTGACGACGACGCGCGCGGCCGGGACGCTCACGCCGTAATGGTCGCGGTAGTGGTCGGCGATCGCGACGCGCAGGCGCATCATGCCGAGCGAATCGGTATAGCCGATGCGCCCCTCCGCGAGCGCCCTGCCCGCGGCCTCCAGCACCTTCGCCGGGGCCGGATCGGACGGCTGGCCGACGGCGAGCGAGACCACGTCACGGCCGGCGGCGCGCAGGCGGTTGGCGCGGGCGAGCACGTCCATGGCGTGAAACGGTTCGGTGGCGCCGCGGCGCGAAAGCGTGATCGGCATGCTTGATCCGGATGGCTGGATTGGTCACAAGACGGCTGGTCGCACAAATGCCCGATTGCTATGCGGATCACAAGTTGATGAGCCCGCCCATCGCGGGCTTTCGGGGAACCGGGGGCTGGTCTAGAGCGGACCGGCAAGGACGAGCAGCCGCGCCGGAGACGTGCGTTCCGGGAGGCGGCATGTCGGGAATGGTTGGCGCTGTGAGCATTTCAACGAAGCGGGCATCGCTGCTGGTACGGATGGTCGCCGCCGCGCAGGTGCTTCTGCTGGCCGTCGTTCCCGCCGCCCATGCCCAGAGCGTGCCCGTGGTGCGCGACGCCGAGATCGAGGCGCTGATGCGTGATTATGCGCGGCCGATCCTGCGCGCGGCCGGCCTCGGCAAATCGGGCATCGAGATCATCCTGGTCAACGATCCGAGCTTCAACGCCTTCGTCGCCGGCAGACGCATCTTCTTCCATACCGGCGCCCTGCTTCAGGCCGAGACGCCAAACGAGATCATCGGCGTCATCGCGCATGAGACGGGCCACATCGCCGGCGGACATCAGGAGCGGCTGCACCAGCAGCTCGCGCGTGCCCAGACGATGGCGATCGTCGGCGCGATGCTCGGCATGGGCATCGGCGTGGCCGGCGCCGCCAACGGCACGTCCGGCCTCGGCTCGATCGGCGCAGGCATCGCCATGGGCACGCCGGAAATGGCGCGCCGCAGCCTGCTCGGCTACCAGCGCACCGAGGAAGCGACGGCCGACCGCTCCGCCATCACCTATCTCGACGCGACGGGCCAGTCGGCTTCCGGCATGCTCAAGACCTTCCAGCGCTTCGCCAGCGCGCTGAGCTTCTCGGGCACCAAGGTCGATCCCTACCAGATCAGCCACCCGATGCCGCTCGAACGCATCGCCAGCCTCAAGACGCTGGCGGAGAAGAGCCCGAATTTCGGCAAGAAGGATTCGCCTGCCCTGCAGCGGCGGCACGACATGATGCGCGCCAAGATCGCGGCCTATACGCAGGGCCAGGGCGCGGTGCAGCGCCTGTTCCGCAACAGGCCCGACAATGACGGCGCGCGCTATGGCGACGCCATCATGACCCATCTGGCCGGCAGCCCGAAGGATGCGCTGCGCAAGGTGGACGCGCTGCTCAAGCGCGATCCGTCCAACCCCTACCTGCACGAATTGCGCGGCGACGTGCTGATCAAGCTCGGCCGGGCCGGCGACGCCGCCAAGGCCTATGCCACGGCCGTGGCGCGCGACCCGGAAAAGTCGGGCATCCTGCGCGTCGGCTACGGACAGGCCATCCTCGCCACCGGCACGCCGGACGCGCCGCAAAAGGCGATCCGCGAAATCTCCGCCGGGCTCGACAGGGACAAGGAATACATCACCGGCTACCGCTCGCTGGCGCAGGCCTACGGACAGACCGGCGACGTCGGCATGGCCGAGCTCGCCACCGCGGAAGGCCATTTCTACACCGCCCAGTATCGCGAGGCGAAAATTTTCGCTGCCCGCGCGCAGCAGAAGCTGAAGCGCGGCTCGCCCGCCTGGGTGCGGGCGCAGGATATTATCAACTTCGTCATCCCAAAGCGCTAGAATCCGGCGCGCATCGTCCAGAGAAAGCGGACCCGAAAATGAAGAATGCGATTGTTGTTGGTGCGCTCGGCGTCGCCATTTCGGCGGCCATGCTTGCCTTTGGCATCTATGCCGGCTCGTCGCAGGCCCACGTGACGCAGTCGCCGCAGGCCCTTGTATCGGCGCCGGCACTCGACCGCTCGGCGGTCGAGGAAGTGGTGCGCAGCTATCTGCTGGAGAACCCCGAGATCCTCACCGAGATGCAGAGCGTGCTCGAAGAGCGGCAGAAGGATGCCGAGCGCGTGGCGCAGGTGGACACGATCCGCACCGCCTCGGCCGACATCTTCGATTCCGCCCATGACGGCATCTTCGGCAACCCGGACGGCGACGTCACCATCGTCGAGTTCTTCGACTACAATTGCGGCTTCTGCAAACGGGCGCTCGGCGACATGGAGGCGATGGTCGCCGCCGACCCGAAACTGCGCTTCGTGCTCAAGGAATTTCCGATCCTCGGCCCGGATTCGCAGCGCGCCCATGTCGTGTCGATGGCCTTCCGCCAGCTCCACCCCGAGAAGTACGGCGACTTCCATCTCGCCATGATGAAGTCGGCCGGCCGCGCGACCGAGGAGAGCGCAATCCGCACCGCCGTATCGCTCGGCGCCGACGAGGCGCAGTTGCGCGAGGCCATGAAGAACCCGGAAATCGCCTCGGTCTTCGCCGGTACCTACGAGCTCGCCAACCGCCTCGCCATCACCGGCACGCCCTCCTACGTGATCGGCGAGGAAGTGGTATTCGGCGCCATGGGCAGGGAGTTGCTGGGCGAAAAGGTGGAAATAGCGCGCAATTGAGGCTTTCGGGCTGTGGACAGGCTGCAAGCGGCCTTGCGCTCTTTTCCCTCATGGATAAGCCCACTATAGAAGGGCGCGCCTTCCGCGCGCGCTTCAGGATTCCGCATGACAAAGACCGTCTACGTCCTCAACGGCCCCAACCTCAACATGCTCGGCAAGCGTGAGCCGGGCATCTATGGGGCCGAGGGTCTGGAGGCGATCGGCGCGGAATGCGCGAGGATCGGCGCCGAACTCGGCCTTTCCGTCGCGTTCCGCCAGTCAAACCATGAAGGCGTGCTGGTCGACTGGATCCAGGAAGCGGCAGAGCAGGCCGCGGGCGTGGTCATCAATCCGGGCGCCTACGGCCATACATCCATCGCCCTGCACGACGCCATCCGGGCGGTCTCGCCGCTTCCGGTGGTCGAGGTGCACCTTTCCAACATCCATGCACGCGAGCCCTTCCGCCACCATACGATGACGTCTCCCGTCGCTGTCGGCGTCATCTGCGGTTTCGGTCCGATCGGCTATGTACTTGCGCTGCGCGCGCTTGCGGCGCGCCTATGAGCGGCCCAGACACACAGGAAGAAGAAATGTCGACCAAGAAGCCCGCCATCGACCAGGAACTGATCCGCGACCTCGCGGGCATTCTCAACGACACCAACCTGACCGAGATCGAGGTGGAGCTCGGGGACCTGAAGGTACGGGTTTCGCGCCAGCCCGCCGCGGTGCATGCGATCGCCGCGCCGGCGCCCGTCGCCGCCGCTCCGGCAGCCGCCGCTCCCCAGGCCGCCGCGCCCGCAGCCGACAAGAGCAAGAACGCCGTGCCCTCGCCGATGGTCGGCACCGCCTATGTGGCGCCCTCGCCCGACTCGAAGCCCTTCATCGAGGTCGGCCAGGCCGTGCGCGAGGGCCAGACGCTGCTCATCATCGAGGCGATGAAGACGATGAACCAGATTCCGGCGCCGCGCGCCGGCACGGTGACGGCGATACTTGTCGAGGATGCGCAGCCCGTCGAGTTCGGCCAGCCGCTGGTCGTCATCGAATAGGCGGGCAAGATGTTCCAGAAAATCCTGATCGCGAACCGCGGCGAAATCGCCCTGCGGATCCTGCGCGCCGCCAAGGAGCTCGGCATCCAGACGGTCGCCGTGCATTCGACGGCCGACGCCGACGCCATGCATGTGCGGCTTGCCGACGAGAGCGTCTGCATCGGCCCTCCCGCATCGCGCGACAGCTACCTGAACATCCACCAGATCGTCGCCGCCTGCGAGATCACCGGCGCCGACGCGATCCATCCGGGCTACGGCTTCCTGTCGGAGAACGCCAAGTTCGCCGACATACTGGCCGCGCACAACATCACATTCATCGGCCCCTCGGCGGACCATATCCGCATCATGGGCGACAAGATCGAGGCCAAGCGTACGGCAAAGCGTCTCGGCATCCCCGTGGTTCCGGGTTCCGACGGCGCGGTAACCGAGGAAAGGGAGGCGAAGCGCATCGCCGCCGAGATCGGCTATCCGGTCATCATCAAGGCATCCGCCGGCGGCGGCGGGCGCGGCATGAAGGTCGCGCGCAATGAATCCGAGCTCGACGTGGCGCTTTCGACCGCCCGCACCGAGGCGGGCGCCGCATTCGGCGACGACGCGGTCTATATCGAGAAATATCTCGAGAAGCCGCGTCACATCGAAGTCCAGCTCATGGGCGACGGCCGCGGCCAGGCCGTCCATCTCGGCGAGCGCGACTGCTCGCTCCAGCGCCGCCACCAGAAGGTCTGGGAGGAGGCGAATTCCCCGGCTCTCAACGCCGAGGCGCGCGAGCGCATCGGCATGACGGTGGCGAACGCCATGGCCGAGCTCGGCTATTCCGGCGCCGGGACGATCGAGTTCCTCTACGAGAACGGCGAGTTCTATTTCATCGAGATGAACACGCGCCTCCAGGTCGAGCATCCGGTGACGGAGGCGATCACCGGGATCGACCTCGTCAACGAGCAGATCCGTGTCGCCTCCGGCGGCGGCCTCTCGGTCAGGCAGGACGACATCCATTTCAACGGCCATGCTATCGAATGCCGCATCAATGCCGAGGACCCGCGCACCTTCACGCCTTCGCCCGGTACGGTCACGACCTTCCACACGCCAGGCGGTCTGGGGGTGCGCGTCGATTCGGCCGTCTATGCCGGCTATCGCATCCCGCCCTACTACGACAGCCTGATCGGCAAGCTGATCGTGCATGGGCGCAACCGCGTCGAATGCATGATGCGGCTGCGCCGCGCGCTGGACGAATTCGTGGTTGACGGCATCAAGACCACGCTGCCGCTTTTCCAGGACCTCGTCGGCAATCGCGATATCGCCAATGGCGACTACGACATCCACTGGCTGGAAAAGTATCTGGCAGGGCAGGAACCATCCTGACAGGGCAATGACCCGTCCTTTCGCGCCCGGAGGCAGCATCCCGCCCGATCTCCTGCTTCGGGCCTATGCCTCGGGCGTGTTCCCCATGGCCGAGGCGGCGGACGACCCGGAGGTCTTCTGGGTGCGGCCGGAAACGCGCGGCATCATCCCGCTGGACACGTTCCACGTGCCGCGCAGCCTCGCCAAGACATTGCGGCAGGGGCGCTTCGACATCCGGCGCGACACGGATTTCGCCGGCGTCATCGACGGCTGCGCGAAATCCCGCACGGGACGCCGCAGCACATGGATCAACCAGCCGATCCGCGAAGCCTATGGCGAGCTGTTTGCACGCGGCTTCTGCCACAGCGTCGAGGCTTGGCAAGGCGAGCGTCTCGTCGGCGGCCTCTATGGCGTGACGCTCGGCGCGGCCTTCTTCGGCGAGAGCATGTTTTCCTTCGAGCGCGACGCCTCGAAGGCCTGCCTCGTCCATCTGGTGGAGCATCTGCGCGCGCGCGGCTTCATGCTGCTCGACACGCAGTTCACCACCGAGCATCTCAAGCGCTTCGGCGCGGTCGACGTGCCGCGCGGCAAATATGAGCGGATGCTGGAAGAGGCGGTCGCAGCAGAAGCGAGCTTCTGACCGCCACCTCACAGTTCGCTTTGCGGCATTGTCGGCGCTTCCTTCAGCTCGCTGAAGCGCGTGCCGATCGCCATCGTGTTGCCGCGCCACTCGACCGGCTTCTGCATCCAGCTCCTGAACCAGACCGCCGGTATCATCAGGTCGCGCACGATCATGGCAGGCAGCGTCATGAGCGACAGGTGCCAGTTCTTGGCGTAGGCGAGCAGGATTTCGGGCAGGTAGATGGCGATCAGCGTCGCCGCCGCGACTGTTGCCATACCGACGTCGGTGACGGCGGCCGCGCAGAGGCCGATCAGCAGCGGCGGCAGCGCGCCCATCAGGATTTCGGGCGTGAAGAAAAGCGGGAAGGTCACGCGGCGCAGCCGGCCCCAGCGGCTCTGGCGCGCCCAGACGTCGTCGGCCGTGCGGTGCCCGAGCGGCTGCGCGAAGGGTGACGCCACCAGATGGACCTTGCGGCCCAGCCGGCGAACCAGCTTGGTGGCCGCGGCATCCTCCGCGATCTCGGCGGCCAGCGCCTGGATGCCGCCATTGGCGTCCAGCAGGGGCTTGTTCCACAGCATGCTCTTGCCCTGCGCGAAGCCCAGCCCGATCGCCTCCCCGGCATATTGCCAGCGCGTCTGCAGCGTGTTCAGGAACACGCATTCGACCTCGGCCCAGAATCCGTCCGGCCGCGCGCCGAGCGGCGTCGAGCAGACGAGGCCGGTCTTCGGCCGCCAGGCGGCGAAGAGGCGCGCAATATAGTCGGGTGGCATGAGCACGTTGGAATCTGCCAGCACCACCCATTCGTGCCGCGCCGCCTGCCAGCCCTTGTAGCAATTGTTGAGCTTGGGATTGGCGCTGATGCGATGGTCGCCGACCAGCACCTGCATCGGCACGTCGGGACGGGCCTCGCTCGCGGCGCGGATTTCGCCGATCACCGGATCGCCTGCATCCGCCACGCAGAAGATCAGCTCGTAGCTGTCCCAGTCGATGGCGAAGGCGTTGGCGAGCGTCTCGCGGGTGAACGCCTCGATGCCCCGCACGGGGATCACCACCGAGACCGGGACGTCGCGCTTCGGCGCTGCCGCCGCCATGCCGTTGGCGGAGAGCCGCAACGCGGCGAGCAGGATGCTGGCCAGATTGGCAAGGATGAGCGCCGCCCAGACGACGACAAGGATATTTTCCATCGAACCGCTCCGATGCGCCATGCTTCTGCGGACCGGGAATCGCGGATGGCGCACCGGTCGGTGCGCGGAAAACATCACTGTCTCATGTCAGCCAGACGACAATGACGACAGGCGGTTATACCAGACGGCTCTGCTCCACCGCCGCGCCGATGAAGCTGGCGAAGAGCGGATGCGGCTCGAAGGGCCGGCTCTTCAGCTCCGGATGATACTGCACGCCGATGAACCAGGGATGGTCGGGATATTCCACCGTCTCGGGCAGCACGCCGTCGGGCGACATGCCGGCGAAGACGAGGCCGCAGGCCTCCAGCCGCTCCTTGTAGTCGATATTGACCTCGAAACGGTGCCTGTGGCGCTCGGAGATGTCCGTCCCGCCATAGATGCCGGCGATGCGGGAGCCGGGCGAGAGGCGTGCCTCATAGGCGCCGAGCCGCATCGTGCCGCCGAGATCGCCGCTCGCCCGGCGCTTTTCCAGCATGTTGCCCTTGAGCCATTCGGTCATCAGGCCGACGACGGGCTCGTCGGTGGGGCCGAACTCGGTCGACGAGGCATGCTCGACGCCCGCCAGCGAGCGCGCCGCCTCGATGCAGGCCATCTGCATGCCGAAGCAGATGCCGAAATAGGGCACCTTGCGCTCGCGCGCGAATTTCGCCGCGAGAATCTTGCCCTCCGACCCGCGCTCGCCGAAGCCGCCCGGCACGAGGATGCCGTGCACCTTCTCCAGCCAAGGGCTCGGGTCTTCCTTCTCGAAGATTTCGCTTTCGATCCATTCGAGCTTGACGCGGACCCTGTTGGCCATGCCGCCATGCGCCAGCGCCTCGATCAGCGATTTATAGGCATCCTTGAGGCCGGTATATTTGCCGACCACGGCGATGGTGACCTCGCCTTCGGGGTTGTGGATGCGTTCCGACACCTCCTGCCAGCGCTCCATGCGCGGCTTCGGCGCGGGGTCGATGCCGAAGGCGGCCAGCACTTCGCCGTCCAGCCCTTCCTTGTGATAGGCGATCGGCACGTCATAGATGTTGGCGACGTCCAGCGCCTGTATGACGGCGCTTTCGCGCACATTGCAGAACAGCGACAGCTTGCGCCGCTCTTCCTTGGGGATCTGGCGGTCGGCGCGCACGAGAAGAATGTCGGGCGCGATGCCGATCGAGCGCAGCTCCTTGACGGAATGCTGGGTCGGCTTGGTCTTGAGCTCGCCGGCGGCCGGAATCCACGGCATCAGCGTCAGGTGAATGTAGACGCACTGGCCGCGCGGCAGGTCGTTGCCGACCTGCCGGATCGCCTCGAGGAACGGCATGGCCTCGATATCGCCCACCGTGCCGCCGATCTCGCACAGCACGAAATCGTAATCCTCGTTGCCCTCACGGATGAAATTCTTGATCTCGTCGGTGACGTGCGGGATCACCTGCACGGTCGCGCCGAGATAATCGCCGCGCCGCTCGCGGTCGATGATGTTCTTGTAGATGCGGCCGGTGGTGATGTTGTCCGCCTGCATGGCGGACCGACCGGTGAACCGTTCGTAGTGTCCGAGATCGAGGTCGGTCTCCGCGCCGTCATCGGTCACGAACACCTCGCCATGCTGGTAAGGTGACATCGTGCCGGGATCGACATTCAGGTACGGATCGAGCTTGCGGATGCGGACACGGTATCCGCGCGCCTGCAGCAACGCGCCAAGTGCCGCTGCTGCAATGCCTTTTCCGAGTGAGGAGACCACGCCGCCGGTGATGAATACATATCGCGCCATGGGATTTATCGCTTATCGCCGGCGACGCGATTCTGCCAGCGGAAATTACCGGGCCGGTGCTTTTTCCCCCGGGCGCCTGGCGCCGTGTGCAGCGGACAGACGGCGCTTTGCATCGTCGATGAGGTGATTGGCGATCTGCATGCGGATCATCGCATGGCCGCGAAGGTCCTGCGCGACGCGGTCGGGATGGTTGGCGAGGGCGAACTGGCGGCGGCGCGCATCCAGATCGGCACGGGTCTCGTCGCCCTTCAGGCCGAGCTCCTTGGCCACGGCCTCTGGCGTGGTCTGCGGGTAGACCATCTCCGGCGCAAGCGACGGCGCATCGGGCACGAAGCGCACATTGGCGGCGGCCTCGAAATATTCGGCAACCACGCCGTCGGCGGTGATCGCCGCGCGGGCGTCGATCTCATCGATCAGCGCAAGGAGGTCGATATTGGCGGCCGACGGCTGCGGCTCCGTGCCGCGCGCGATGATTTCGTCCAGAAGCGCGGCAAATTCGCTTGTCTCGCTCGTGCTCATCGCCTTCTCGTCACCAGACTGCCAACTCTCGGCATATCGATAAAGCGTCCCGATTAAGGAATTCTGGGGGCATTCACTCGCATTTTCACGAGTGCAACGCCGGCAAAACGCCGCGGTTCCGCGCATGCAGAAGCTCACTTTACGATTCGCTGAAATGACGCCGGCGGCGGTGCAAACGATTTATGACAATGTATGCGGTGCCGCGCATGGCAGCCATGCATGATGTTGCACTGCACAATCCGCAGGGAATCACTATGTTGCAGGCGGGAGGAGCCAATCGGGAATCGACCAGATGGGTTTCTTTACCGAAATGTTCACCCGGCCAAGGCCACGCGAGGACGCCCGCTACCGGGCCGCGCTTGCGGTTCTCAACGCGATGAGCGCAAGCGACCGCGCCGATATCGGCATCAGGCCGGCGGATTTCCCGCGCATCGCGCGCGAAATGTCGCTTCGCCAGTGAAGCGGATCACCTGGCGGCGAGCATCCAGTTGATGGTCTCGCGCCAGTCGGTCATGCGGATCGGCGTCCCGTGGCCGCCGGTTTCGAAGCGCACCATGCGCACCGGATATCCGGCGCTGCGCTGCCTGATCTCGCGATAGAAGGCTTCCACCCGCTCCGCCGGAAACACCTTGTCGCGGCTGCCCTGCCCCAGGAAGACCGGCACCTTCAGGCGAAAGGCGGGGCTGTCGAAGAAGCCGGGGTCCCAGAGCGAGCCCATCAGCATCAGGCCGCCGAGACGCTCGGCGATCCGCCTGTCCCGGCCGAGCCACCAGCAAAGCGAACCGCCCATCGAGCCGCAGGCGATGAAGATGCGCGCCTGCGGCGAACGGGCGGCGTAATGATGCAGCAGCGCCGCCAGATGCTTCGCGCCGCCCTGGTCGAAATCCGGGAAATCAGGCACCAGATAGAGGCCGCCGGCCGCCGTCACCAGGTTCTTGATGCGGTTGAAGTTGCCGCCGAAGGTGAAGTCGTTGACGCCCTGCTGGCGGCTTCCGCCCTGCCCGTGCAGATACATGACGATGAGGCTCGCATCGTCGGCCTTGCCGACCGCATAGTGCCTCACCTTGCCGACGGCCGTGTCGAGCACGAGGTCGCGCTGCTCGCGGTTGACCCGCAGCGATACGTAGCTGCCGTCGACGCGGCGCTCGGGCACCTCGTCGCGGCCGTTGATGTCGCGCATCTCATCATAGTCCACGACCCGGAAATCGCCGTTGTCGGCCTGCGAGAGGATGCCGGGATAGGCGAAGAGCTTGTCCTTGAACGCCGGCAGCTCAAGCGCGCCGGCCGCGAAGGCGAAGACGGCAAACAAGGCTGTCAGGACGATGCGGAGGGCGGCGCGCATCAGGGGATAGCCGGCTCGAGAATGCCGCCCGCCGCGGCGAGCGCTTCCGGCGTGTCGACATCGACCCGCGCGGCGTCGCCGATATCGACGTCGACGATCTCGAATCCGCCTTCCTCGATCAGATGCCGGGCGCCGGTATCGCCGTGCAGTTCGTCGATGCGCGCCACCAGCGCCGTGGGCAGAATGACGGGATTGCCGCGGAACTCACCCGCGCTGGCGCGGATGACGGCTCGGCCCTCATGGCGGCGGAACATGTCGATCAGCCGGCGAAAATCGTCCGGCGTCACGTTCGGCATGTCGGCCAGCGCGATCAGGACGCCGTCGAGCCCTGCGGGAAGCGCGTGGATGCCGGCCTTGAGCGAGCTTGCCAGGCCGGATTCGAAATCCGGGTTGTCGGCAACGGTCAGCGCAAGGCCGTCCAGCAGGCGCTTCATCTCCGCTGCGCGGTTGCCGAGCACGACGACCGGCGGCTCGGCGGTGGCGGCGGCAAGGCGTTGGGCCGAGCGCCGGATCAGCGGCTCGCCGTCGAAGCTTGCCAGAAGCTTGTTGGCGCCGCGCATGCGGCTCGACCGGCCGGCGGCGAGCAGCAACGCGCCTATGCGCAACGGCCGCACGCTCTTGCCCTCGCGCGGCTGCGGCCGCGAGGGAATCTCCGTCAGCAGCCCGCCCACGCCCATCCGCGCAATGTCGCTGCCGCTGACGTGCATATCGGCGCAAAGCCGCTCGAGCACCCAGTCGAAACCGTTGAGCTTGGGGCTGCGGGCGCTTCCGGGCGCGCCGATGACCGCCGTCCTGCCGACATGGCCGAGGACGATGAGGTTGCCCGGATCGACCGGCATGCCCACCCGTTCGAGGCCGCCGCCGGCAAGCCGTATGGCGGCGGGAATGACGTCGTCAGGATCGCTCACCGCCGATGCGCCGAATATCACCACCATGTCGGCGACCGCGCTCGCGGCCCTCAGCGCCTCCGCCAATGCCCCGGCCCCGTGCGCCACGCGCGCTTCGTTGACGACAACGCTTCCCATCCGCGCCAGCCGCGCCGCGGTGACGTCGCGCGTCTTGTCGAGCGTGCTCGCCTTCAGGCCGGGCAGCGTCGTCTGGATCACGCCGACACGCTTCGGGACGAAGGCGCGGATGCCGATCGTCCCGCCGTCGGCGGCGGACGCCACGGCCCGCTCGACCAGCGCGGCGGACACGCCGAAGGGGATGATCTTCACCGTCGCCACCATCTGGCCGCGCCGGACCGCGCTGGAATCCGCGAGCGTCGCCAGCGTGATCGCCGGATCCACCGCGTTGATGGCATCGACGAGGCGCGCTTCGGCGCGGAAAACGCCAGCCGCTGCGGCATGCAGGTTGGCACGCCCCGTGCCGACCGGCTTCATGTCGATGTTGCCGGTGCCCAGCACCGCCGCCAGCCGCGTTGCCGCCTCGTCCTCGGAGAGGTCGCCGGGCTCCAGGCGCGCGACGATGATCTCGCCGACCCCGGCAGCCTGCAGTTCGCTGATGTCGTCGGGCGTGACGACATGCGCCTTGCGCAGACGCCGGCCGTCCAGCGCCACGGCATGCGCCAGAACGGCACCCTCCGCATCCGCGATCGGAACGGGGCCGAACCTCAAGCCGCCCTCGCCCGCTCGCCCACGTCGCGCGAGCGCAGCGCCGCGATGACCGCGCCGAGCACCGCAACGGCGATCTCGGCCGGGCTCGCCGCGCCGATGTCGAGGCCGATCGGCGCATTGATGCGGGCAAGCTGCCCGGCGCTGGCGCCCGCGGCCTGCAGGCGCTCGTTGCGCCTGGCGTGGGTCTTCCTGCTGCCCAGCGCGCCGACATAGAAGCAGCCCGCATCGAGCGCCGCCTTCAGCGGAATGTCGTCGATCTTGGGATCGTGCGTGAGCGCGGCAAGCGCCGTATAGGCATCGAGCGGCCGGGACGGCAGAACATCCTGCGGCCATTCCGCCAGAAGATCGACATCGGGAAAGCGCTCCGGGGTGGCGAAGGCCGTGCGCGGATCGATGATCGTGACGTCGAGGCCAGCAAGCCGCGCCATGGGCGCCAGCGCCTGGCTGATATGAACCGCGCCGATGACGACGAGCCGCGGCGGCGGCAGGTGGACGTTGAGGAAAAGGCTGCGCCCGTCGATCTCGACGCTGCCGGACTTGCCGGAGCGGAACGCCGCCCGCAGCGCATCGCCCAGCGCGCCTTCGACCCGGTCGCCCTCCCGCACGAGGCTGCCGGAGCCGTCAGCCAGATCGGTGACGAGGATCGCCGCGCGGCGCTTTGCGCGCTCGGCATTGAGCTGTTTCAGAAGCCCGGCATCCATCAGCCCAGCCTCTCGACAAAGACCCTGATGCGGCCGCCGCAGGAAAGGCCGACCTGCCAGGCGGTCTCGTCGGCAACGCCGAATTCGAGCATGCGCGGCGCGCCGCTGCCGATGACGTCGACGGCTTCCGCGATGACCGCGCCTTCCACGCAGCCGCCCGAAACGGAGCCATGAAATGCGCCGTCGGCATCGATGACGAGCTGGCTGCCCACCGGGCGCGGCGCGGAGCCCCATGTCTCGATGACGGTGGCGAGCGCGACGCTGCGGCCTTCGTCGGCCCAGGCTTCGGCGATCGCCAACGGATCTTCCAGCGTCAGTTTCTCAGCCATCGGAGCCTCCCAAGGATGGAATATGGTCACGCCGCGCGGTGCTTGCCAAGGTCGGGCGCCAGCCATTTCTGCGGATCGGCGGCGGCGCCGGCGCGCGCACCCAGCGCCGCGCAGAGATCGGCCATGGCGTTCAGATTATGCACCGGCCGGAATTCGTCAACATAGGGCAGCATGGCGCGCACGCCGCGGGCGCGCGCCTCAAAGCCGTCGAAGCGCAGCAGCGGGTTGAGCCAGATCAGCGAGCGGCACGATTTCTGCAGCCGCTCCATCTCGGCGGCGAGCTCGCCGACATCGTCGCGCTCAAGCCCGTCGGTGATGAGCAGCACCACCGCCCCCTGCCCCAGCACGCGGCGCGACCACTTGCGGTTGAACTCGGCCAGCGCATCGCCGATGCGCGTCCCGCCGGACCAGTCCTGCACCGCGCCGGCGCACTCGGCCAGCGCCTCGTCGGGGTCGCGATGGCGCATCTGCCGCGTCAGGTTGGTGAGCCGCGTGCCGAACACGAAGGTATGCACGCGCCGGCGCTTCTCGGTCAGCGCGTGCAGGAAATGGAGGAAGATGCGGGTGTACTGGCTCATCGAGCCCGAAATGTCCGCCAGTACCACCAGCGGCGGATGCACTTTGCGCGCCGAGCGATAGCGCGGCAGGATGAGGTCGCCGCCGGTGCGCAGCGCGCCGCGCATCATGGCGCGCGGATCGATGCGGGTGCCGTGCGGGTCGGCACGATAGCGGCGCGTCGCCACGCGATCGTGCGGCAGGCGCAGCGCCGAAATCTCCGCCTTCGCCCGCGCGATCTCGTCGGCCGTCATCTGGGCGAAATCCTTGCCGCGCAGCACCTCGTTGCCCGAGGTGGTGAAGCGCGCATCGACCTCGACCTGCGGGATTTCCTGGCGCGCCTGCCGTTCCTGCGCCGACATCAGTGCGGAGGCGACGCGGCTTTCCGCAGCGCGCGGCTGCTGCTTCTCCCGCATGTCCGGCGCGACCGGCGAGAACATGGCCAGCATCTTCTCGATCAGCTCGCGCGAGCGCCAGAACAGGCGGAACGCCTCGTCGAAGACCGCATGGTCCTCATGGCGCGTCACCAGCACCGAATGCAGGGTCCAGTAGAAATCGTCGCGGCTGCCGATGCCGGCGACCAGCACGGCCTCGATGGCATCGACCACCGCCGCCGGCCCCACCCGCAGGCCCGCCTTGCGCAGGGTGCGGGCGAAATGGACGATATTGTCGGCCAGCCGGCCGTCCGGATCGGCGTCGTTTCGCGGATGCAAGGCCGTGGCCACGCCTACTCCGCCGCGGCCATCTCGGCCTGCACTTCCTTCAGGATGCGCCGCCCCTCGCCCTGCTCGATGCGGGCGATGTCGTCCTGATATTTCAGCAGCACGCCGATCGTGTCGGAGACCGTCTGCGGGTCGAGCGCCAGCTTGTCGAGCTCGGTGAGCGCGCTCGCCCAGTCGATCGTCTCGGCGACGCCGGGCACCTTGAACAGCTCCATCTGCCGCAGCCGCTGCACGAACTGGACGACCTCTTCCGAAAGCCGCCTGTTGGCGTGGGGCACACGGCGCGACACGATGTCGAGCTCGCGCGCGGCGTCGGGATAGTCGACCCAGTGATAGAGGCAGCGGCGCTTGAGCGCGTCGTGGATCTCGCGCGTGCGGTTGGTGGTGATGATGACGATCGGCGGCTCCTTGGCCCTGATCGTCCCGAGCTCCGGCACCGTCACCTGGTAGTCGGAGAGGATTTCGAGCAGGAACGCCTCGAACGCCTCGTCGGTGCGGTCGAGCTCGTCGATCAGGAAGACAGGCGCCTGGCCGGGCTCCCCCGTCAGCGCCTCAAGAACCGGGCGCCGGATGAGGTATTTTTCGGAGAAGACGTTCTTCTCCATGTTGCGCCGGTCGACCGCGCCGGCGGCCTCCTCCATGCGGATCTCGATCATCTGCGCGGCGTAGTTCCACTCGTAGACGGCGGAGGAGACGTCGAGCCCCTCATAGCATTGCAGGCGGATCAGCCGGCGGCCGAGCGCGCTTGCCAGCACCTTGGCGATCTCCGTCTTGCCGACGCCGGCCTCGCCTTCGAGGAAGAGCGGCCGCTTCATCCGCAATGCCAGGAAAAGGACGGTGGCAAGCGCCCGGTCGGCGACATAGTCGGCCGCCGAGAGCATGGCGAGCGTCTCGTCGATCGAGCCGGGAAGCGCCGGCATGTTGTCGTCAGCCATGAAGGCCATTCCTTCAGCCGTGGTCGATGCCGTAGCCGCGATTGTAGTAGATCAGCGGCCGCATGCCGGTGCCGATACGCACGCCGCGCACATGGCCGAAAATCACATGATGCGTCGCCATCTGCTTGGCCTCCACCACCTCGCAGTCGAACACCGCCAGCGCGTCGGTCAGCGCCGGCGCGCCGGTGGCGATCGTATCCCACTGGCCGAGCGAGAAACGCGCATCCTGGTCGAGGCCGGTCAGGCCGGAGAAGCCGTGCGCGAGCGTCTGGCTCTGCGCGCCCAGCGTGTTGAGGGCGAAGACGCCATTGGTGAGAAACGCCTCGTTCGCAGCATTGCCGCGATTGATGCAGACCAGAACGGTCGGCGGGCTGTCCGAAACGGAGCAGGCCGCGATCACCGTCAGGCCGCGCCGCCCCGCGGGACCATCCGTCGTCACCACCTGAACGGCGCCGGCATAATGCGCCATGGCATCGCGGTAATGCCGCGGCTCGACCTCGGACTTCTTCAGCACGTCACATTCCAGATCATTTCGTTGGCCTCGATATACAGCATGTCTCGCGAAAGTGGGAACCGGTTTCGGGATCGCGACATGCGTGACAACAGGAAGCTAAGGCGCGGCGAGCGAATCTGAAAGGTCGCGGCGCGATTTAGCGCCGAATCCGATTGCAGGCGCCGACCCATGCGATGGCCGATGCAATGTGGAATGTCGCGCCACCATATTCCCTTTCCCGCGCGGCTGCTTAGAGTGCCGCCCCATGCGCGCCATCCGCCTCAGCCTGCTGGTTTTCATCTGCCTCGCCGCCCCGGCCTCCGCTGCGGGCATCGGCGTGTCCGCGCCGCTGACGGGCGAAATGGCGATCCTCGGCCGGCAGATCCGGGACGGCGCGCAGGCGGCGGCGAAAGATCTGTCGATCGGCGCGGAGCAGTTCCTGCTGGCCGATGACGGGTGCAGCGCCGAAGGCGGGACAGCCGCGGCCAACCGCTTCGTCGCCGCCGGGATCGACGTCGTCGTCGGCTTCCTCTGCACCGAGGCGATCGAGGCGGCGCTGCCGATCCTGTCGCCGGCGGGCATCGCCGTCATCACGCCGGCGGTGCGAACAAGCAGCCTGACGGAGAATCGCGCACGCACCGGCTGGAACGTCTTCCGCACCGCGCCGCGCGCTGATGCCGAACGCTCCGCCGCCGAGAAACTGCTGCTGCCGCGCTGGCGCCAGAAGCTGTTTGCGCTGGTGGACGACGGCACGATCTACGGCCGCGAGTTGATCGAGAGCTTTCGGCTCGCAGCGGAGAATGCGGGCCTCAAACCGGTGTTCGTCGATACGTTCCGGCCGCAGATGGAGAATCAGGTCGGCCTTGTCGGACGGCTGCGCCGCGCCGGCGCCACGCATGTGCTGGTCGGCGGCGACCATGACGACGTGGCGATCATCGGCCGCGACGCCCGCGGGCTCGGCTACGACCTCACCATCGCGGCGGGCGAGACCCTGCGCGCCGCCGGCACGCTGAAGCCGGTGCCCGGCACGCTGATGATCGCGCCGCCCGAGCCGGCGGACGTCGCCAAGCCCGATGTGCTGGACCGGCTGGCCGGCGAAAAGATCGTTCCTGACGGATATGTGCTGCCGGCCTATGCTGCGCTGCAGATCGCCGTGGCGGCGCGCAATGCCGCGGCCGGCCAGCGTGCCGCGATCCCCGACCATCTGCGGGGGCGCAGCTACGACACCGCGCTCGGCGCCATCGATTTCGACGACAATGGCGAACTCGCCGCCAATCCCTACCGCCTGTTCCGCTTCGACGGCGCCGGCTTCGTCCCCGTGGAGTGAGAAATGCGTTTTGTCTCCGGCCCCCGGAACCTTTTGACCGATGTCGCCGGCCTGCGCGTCGGCAACGCGCATGACGACAAGCTGAAATCCGGCGTCACGGTCGTGCTGTGCGACGTACCGACTATCGCCTCCTACATGGTGCTGGGCGGCGCGCCGGGCACGCGCGACACCGACCTTCTCGAACCGCACAACACGGTGGAAACCGTCAATGCGGTCGTGCTTTCCGGCGGCTCCGCCTTCGGCCTCGATGCCGCCGCGGGCGTGCAGGCCGATTTGCGCGAGAAGGGAATCGGCTTCGACGTGGCCGGCCACATCGTCCCCATCGTGCCGGCGGCGATCCTGTTCGACCTCGCCAATGGCGGCGACAAGGATTGGGGCGACAGCCAGCCCTATCGCGCGCTCGGCAAGCTGGCGGCCTCGCGCGCGGCGGAAAACTTCGACATCGGAACGGCGGGCGCAGGTGCCGGCGCGACCACGGCCGACCTGAAAGGCGGGCTGGGCTCCGCCTCCGCCGTGCTCGAAAACGGCGTCACCGTCGCCGCGCTCGTCGCCGTGAACGCCGTGGGCACCGCCAATGTCGGCGGCACGGCTTCGTTCTGGGCGGCACCCTTCGAGCAGGACGACGAGTTCGGCGGCCTCGGCTTTCCGCATCCGATACCGGAGGGCGCGCGGGATGTCGTCACCAAGCTGACGCCGCGCCCCGCTCCCGGCGCCAACACCACGATCGCCGTCATCGCCACGGATGCGAAGCTCTCCAAGGCGGCCGCGCGGCGGCTCGCCATCGCAGCCCATGACGGCTACGCCCGCGCCATCTGGCCCGCGCACACGGCCATGGACGGCGACCTGATCTTCGCGCTTGCCACCGGCACGTCCGATGTCGAGCTTGGCGTGAACGACGTGATCGCCTTGCACGCAGCCGCCAGCAGCGCCATGGCGCGGGCGATCGCGCGCGGCGTGCATGCGGCGACGCCGTCGCCGGGCGACCTGCTGCCCGTCTGGTCGCAGCGCGCCGGAGCTTAAGGGCGGGAGGATGCGAATGCGCGGATTGATCCTTGCCGCAGCAATCCTGTGGAGCGCCGCCGCATTCGCCGGCGACGCCGCGTCGGTGGAGGTGCTGGGCTTCAGCACCGACGGGTCCGTCTTCGCCTTTGAGGAATATGGCGTGCAGGACGGTTCGGGCTTTCCCTATGCCAACCGCTATTACATCGACACGGCAAGGGACCGGTTCCTCGACGGCACGCCGATCAGGATCAGGCTGGACGACGAGAGCGCGGAGCTGGCCGCCGCGCGCGAACAGGCGCGCACCGCCGGCGAGGCCATCGTCCCCGCCTCCGAGCTCGGCGCCAATCGCGGCTTCACCGCCGGCTGGAACGCGGTGACGGAATATTCGGCCGACCCGCACCGCATCTCGGTCAACCCCCGGCCGGTCTTCCCGCCGATCGACCCGGCGCTCGAATTCCGGCTGGAGGAAGTGCGGCTGGAGAACCCGGCGCGCTGCGCCGATCAGGGCGACACGGTCGGTTTCCAGCTGCTGAGGGTCGCGACCGGGGACGGCGGCAGGACGCAGCTCGTCCATGAGGACAGGGCCATTCCCGAAAGCCGCAGGTGCCCGCTGGGCTACCGCATCGGCGGCGTCCAGACATTCCACCCGCAAGGCGGCGCGCCGGTCTTCGCGGTGATGATCGCCGTGCGGCAGGTCGGCTTCGAGGGGCCTGACCATCGCTGGCTCGCGGTGACGGGACAAATCGCCGAATAGGCGCCCCACGCGTTGAGCTATTCCGCCGCCTCTGTTAGGAGGCGCTCAACGATTTTCTCAGACAGGACAGGCCAATGATCCCGCGCTATTCGCGCCCCGAAATGGTTTCCATCTGGTCGCCGGAGACGAAGTTCCGCATCTGGTTCGAGATCGAGGCCTATGCCTGCGACGCGCTGGCCGAGATCGGCATCATCCCGAAGGAAGCGGCGCGGACGATCTGGGAGAAGGGCGGCGCGGCGACCTTCGACGTGGCGCGCATCGACGAGATCGAGCGCGAGACCAAGCACGACGTGATCGCCTTCCTGACCCATCTGGCCGAGATCGTCGGGCCTGATGCGCGTTTCGTCCATCAGGGCATGACCTCGTCCGACGTGCTCGACACCTGCCTTTCCGTCCAGCTCACGCGCGCCAGCGACCTGCTGCTCGCCGATCTCGACGCCCTGCTCGCGGCGCTGAAGAAGCGCGCCTTCGAGCACAAGGATAGCGTCACCATCGGCCGCAGCCACGGCATCCATGCCGAGCCGACCACCTTCGGCGTCAAGCTCGCGCAGGCTTACGCCGAGTTCACCCGCTGCCGCGAACGGCTCCTTGCCGCGCGGGCGGAGATCGCCACCTGCGCCATTTCCGGCGCCGTCGGCACCTTCGCCAATATCGACCCGCGCATCGAGGAATATGTCGCGGCAAAGCTCGGCCTCACGCCCGAGCCGGTCTCGACGCAGGTCATCCCGCGCGACCGGCATGCGATGTTCTTCGCCACGCTGGGCGTGATCGCCTCCTGCGTGGAACGTCTCGCGACCGAGTTCCGCCATCTGCAGCGCACCGAGGTGCTGGAGGCCGAGGAGTATTTCTCGCCGGGCCAGAAGGGCTCGTCGGCGATGCCGCACAAGCGCAACCCGGTGCTGACAGAAAACCTCACCGGGCTCGCCCGCCTCGTGCGCGGCATGGCCATGCCGGCGATGGAGAATGTGGCGCTCTGGCACGAGCGCGACATCTCCCACTCCTCGGTCGAGCGCATGATCGGGCCGGACGCCACCGTGACGCTGGATTTCGCGCTGGCGCGGCTCACCGGCGTGGTCGAGAAGCTGGTGGTCTACCCCGACAACATGCTCGCCAACATGAACAAGTTCCGCGGCCTCATCCACTCGCAGCGGGTGCTGCTGGCGCTCACGCAGGCCGGCGTTTCGCGCGAGGATGCCTACCGGCTGGTCCAGCGCAACGCCATGAAGGTGTGGGAAAAGGGCGCTGACTTCCTCGAGGAACTGCTGGGCGATGGGGATGTGCGCGCCGCGCTTTCGGAAGACGATATCCGCGACAAGTTCGACATCGGCTACCACACCAAGCACGTCGATACGATCTTCGACCGGGTGTTCGGCAAGGCCTGACGAAAAGCGACGGCGCGCGGGAACCAATTCCCCGCATCGGCATTATTGCCGGTATAGAAGACCTCCCAAAATGCGAAAGCCCGCGTTCCTGCCGCGGGCTTTCGTGTTTTTCGGGGTCAGGCCGGCAGGACGCGGATCACGTTCCCCCACGGGTCGGTGAGCTCGCGTTCCGCGGTGATCTCACGTGCACGGAACTCGACGAATGCGAGGCCGGTCGTGTCGGCCGGGCGCGCTCCGGCGCCCCTGCTGTGCCAGATGTTGGCGCCGACATGGTGGTGATAGCCGCCGCTCGACAGGAATACCGCGACATTGTCGCGATGGCGCATCGTGTCGAAGCCCATCTCGCCGTTCCACCACTGCTCGGCCTCGCCGACCGCGCCGACGCGGAAGTGGACATGGCCGACGACGGTGCCGTCGGGCGCGCCGCGCCATTGCGCAGGCTTGCCCTCGATCTCCCGCATCAGCGCGCCGAAATCGAGCCGTTCGGTGCGCATGACGACCTCGCCGCTCTCCATCGTCCACGTATCGCGCGGACGGTCGGCATAGATTTCGATGCCGTTGCCTTCCGGGTCGGTGAGGTAGATCGCTTCGCTGACGTCGTGGTCCGACGCGCCGTCGATGCGGAACTTGCGGTCGATGGCATGCTGCGTCCAGCGCGCGAGGTCGGCGCGCTCCGGCAAGAGAAAGGCGGTGTGGTAGAGGCCGGCGCTGTTCGGATCGTCCGGCTTCAGCGTGGCGGAACCCTCGATCTCCAGCAGTTCGCGCCCGCCCGCCGACAGCGCGATGGTGTCGCCGCTGCGGCGCGTCTCCGTCAGGCCCAGCAGGTCCTTGTAGAAGTCGGCGAGGCCCCCGGCATCGCGGGCGCGCAAGCCCACGCGGCCGACGCTGACGGGCGTTGTGGCGGAAAATGGCAGGGTGGTCATATCCTGGCTCCTGGCTGGGCCGACCGTCTCGCGGATGCGGCGCCCGTGGCGCTGGTCGGCGGTGCATGCGCGGAATCGCTGCGTGCAACATCGTCATCCGCGGCCATTCCCGCAAGGACGCAGACGCGGACAGGCTGTTCACCGTTTCGGTCCCACGCCTCAAGACCGTTGCGCCATGCGGTTGACGACATTACATCGCCCTCATGAAGGTCAAGGAAGCAGACATCCTCATCGTGCCGGGTCTCGGCGGGTCCGGAGCGGATCACTGGCAGACCCGCTGGCAGTCGCGCCTGTCGACCGCGCGGCGCGTGCACAATCCCGACTGGGACAGCCTCGATCCGCAGGTCTGGACGGATGCGCTGGTCGCATCGGTCAATATTTCGGATCGCCCGGTCGTGCTCGTCGGCCATTCGCTGGGCGTGACCAGCATCATCGCCGCGCGCGAAAGGCTGACGAGCCCTGTCGCCGGCGCCTTTCTCGTCGCGCCGCCGGATATTCTCGGCTCGGACGCCGTTCCAGACGAACTGCGCAGTTTCGGCGCCTATGACCGCGCGCCGCTGCCCTTCCCGTCCATCCTCGTCGCCAGCAGCAACGACGCCTATTGCAGCCTCGATGTGGCCGAGGACCTCGGCGGCGCCTGGGGCTCGCTGTTCATCGATGCCGGCGAGGCGGGACATATCAATGCGGATGCCGGCTACGGGCCATGGCCGGAAGGATCGATGGTCTTCGCCAACTTCCTGTCGCGGCTCTGAACAGTTTCGCCGCTGTGGATAAGCGCGCCTGCCCGAAGCGCGCGCATATGCGCCGCCGCGGCGAGCCCCTACCCTGCGCCGCATGACACCGTCGAAGGACATTTCCCGCCTGATCGCGATCATGGCCGCGCTGCGCGACCGGGAAACCGGCTGCCCGTGGGACGTCGAGCAGGATTTCGCCAGCATCGCACCCTACACGATCGAGGAAGCCTACGAGGTCGCCGACGCAATCGAGCGCCGCGACCTCGACGATCTGCGCGACGAGCTGGGCGACCTCCTGCTCCAGGTCGTGTTCCACGCCCGCATGGCCGAGGAGATGGGCGCCTTCGCCTTCGGCGACGTGGTGGAGGCGATCACGGCCAAGATGATCCGCCGCCATCCGCATGTCTTCGGCGACGCCGAGGCGCGCGAGGCCGGCATGGCGAAAGGCATGTGGGACCGCATCAAGGCGGAGGAAAAAGCAGCTCGTAGGGTGGCGCGGGAGGCCGCAGGCCGGCCTGCGGAGACACCCGCCGGCTATCTCGACACGGTGCCGGTGGCGCATACCGCGCTGACCCGCGCGCTCAAGCTGCAGCAGCAGGCCGCCAAGGTCGGCTTCGACTGGGGTGCGGCCGGGCCGGTGCTCGACAAGATCGAGGAGGAGATCGGCGAGCTGCGGCGCGCGCTGGCGAGCGGCGAGACCGAGGCGGTCAAGGACGAGTTCGGCGACGTTCTCTTCGCGCTGGTCAATCTCGGCCGGCATCTAGAGACGGACCCCGAATCGGCCCTGCGCGGCACCAACGAGAAATTCCGCACGCGCTTCCACGCCGTCGAGCGGGCCCTGAACGAGGCCGGCAGCTCACTTGAAAAGGCCAGCCTGAACGAGATGGAAGCGCTCTGGCAGCAGGCTAAGAAGCTGCGCTGAGCCGCGATTCGATCTCGGCGCGGCGCTGTGCCGTGGTTTGCAGCTTGAGCTCCACGCCGCCGTCCTCGCGGTCCTTGCGCGCGACGACATTACCGCTGCGATAGATCCAGTCGAGCAGTTGCATCTGCTCGGGCATGAGCAGCAGGTCGACCGACGAGAGACTGCCGGCGATGCGGGTCTCGATGATCGCGACCAGCTCGTCGATGCCGGCACCGGATATTGCGGAAATGGCCACGGGCGCCGTGCCATCCGTGCGGGCGCTGCCGGCGAGCAGGCGCTCGCGGTCGGCCGGATCGAGCAGGTCGATCTTGTTCCAGACTTCCAGCACGCGCTGCTCGTCATGGATGTCCACGCCCAGCGCGTGGAGGATCTCGCCGACATCCTCGGCCTGCGCCTGCGTGTCCGGATCGGAAATGTCGCGCAAGTGGAGGATCAGGTCGGCCTCAACCACTTCTTCCAGCGTGGCGCGGAAGGCGGCCACCAGATGCGTCGGCAGGTCGGAGATGAAGCCCACCGTGTCGGACAGGATGATCTCGCTGCCATGCGGCAGCTTGAGGCGGCGCAGCGTCGGGTCCAGCGTGGCGAAAAGCATGTCCTGCGCCAGCACGCCCGCGCCCGTCAGCCGGTTGAAAAGCGTCGACTTGCCGGCATTCGTGTAGCCGACGATGGAGACGATCGGATAGGGAACCTTGCGGCGCTTCGCCCGGTGCAGCTCGCGGGTGCGCCGCACCGTCTCCAGCTCCCGCTTCAGCTTGGTGATCTTGTCCTGCAACAGGCGGCGGTCGGCCTCGATCTGGGTTTCGCCCGGTCCACCGAGGAATCCGGCGCCGCCCCGCTGGCGCTCGAGGTGGGTCCAGCTTCGGACGAGACGGCCGCGCTGGTAGTTGAGATGCGCAAGCTCCACCTGCAACACGCCTTCTGCGGTGCGCGCACGACGGCCGAAAATCTCCAGGATGAGACCGGTGCGGTCGAGCACCTTGGCGTTCAGCGCCTTTTCGAGGTTGCGCTGCTGCACCGGCGTGAGCGGGTGATCGACGATGGCCAGCTCGGCCTGCGCCTCCTTGACGATCTCGGCGAGCGCATCGACCTTGCCGGAGCCGAGCAAGGTGGCCGGGCGCGGCTGTGCGACATTGACGATTTCGGAATGGACGATGTCGAGGTCGATGGCGCGGGCAAGCCCCAGCGCTTCTTCCAGCCGTGCGCCCGGCAGGCGGCTCGACTGGAAGGCATCGGCCTCGCCCCTGCCCTCATGCTGGCTGCGGGACAGGACAGGCACCACCACGACGGCCCGCGTCGGCGTGCCGCCGGCTTCTGCCGTCTTATCCTCGTGGCTGCGCCGCGAACCCGTTTCGTTGCTGGTCAATCAGGCGTCCCGACCGACGTCCTCGCCCTCGAACATCTGGACAGGCTGGCTCGGCATGATGGTGGAGATTGCATGTTTGTAGACGAGCTGGGAGTGACCGTCCCGGCGCAGCAGTACGCAAAAATTGTCGAACGATGTCACCACGCCCGTCAGCTTGACGCCGTTGATGAGAAAAATCGTCAGTGGAATCTTGCTCTTGCGAACGGAGTTCAGGAACAGGTCCTGCAAATTCTGCGTGCGTTCCGCCATATTGTGGTCTTTCACCGATCCCCTTCGGTCCTCGCCCATTAGCGCCGCATGGCGCACAGCTTGTCAAGCGCGCCCGGCGGTCAAATCGACCCGCGCCGGCCGCCCATCAATGACTGGCGAGACCATCGATGGGTGCGGGTTATCAGGCCGGGGCTTTTTCCGCAACGTCAAAAAACGCCGCGCGCAATTCGCGGGCGATCGTGCCGGGGTGTCCGTTGGCGACAGGCTGGCCGTCGATGGAGACCACCGGCATGACCAGCGTGGTCGCCGCCGTGATGAACGCCTCGCGCGCCGACTTGGCCTCATCGACCGTGAAGGCGCGTTCCTCGATCCGAAGATCGAGCTTGCGCGCCACCTCGAAAAGCGTGGTGCGGGTGATGCCGCGCAGGATGCCGTGCTCTGCCGGACGGGTGACGAGAACGCCGTCCGCCGTCACGATCCAGGCATTGGTCGCCGCGCCCTCGGTAACGAAGCCGTCGCGGTCGACGAACCATGCCTCGCCGGCGCCGGCTTCCTTGGCCGCCTGCCGGGCCAGCACGTTGGGCAGCAGCCCGACCGACTTGATGTCGACGCGATCCCAGCGGTTTTCCGGCAAGGTGATCACGCCGATCCCCTTCTCCGCGGTGCTCGCGCCCTTGCGCCGGTCGATCTTCTTTGCCGTGACCACGACCGCCGGCCGCGTCCCCTCGGCCGGGAAGACGTGGTCGCGCGGCGCCACGCCGCGCGTGACCTGAATGTAGACATTACCGTCGCGTACCCTGTTGCGCCGCACCACCTCGCCCATCACGATGCGAAGAGCCGCGCGCGTCATCGGCCAGCCGATGCGAAGCTCGCGCAGGGAACGGTCGAGCCGGTCCAGATGGCGCACCGAATCGACGATCAGCCCATGCGCGACCTCGCAGACCTCGTAGACGCCGTCGGCAAGCTGATAGCCCCGGTCCTCGATATGCACGGTGGCCGACCGGTGCGGGAGGTAGCGGCCGTTCACATAAGCGATGCGGGGCATGCAGGTGGTCCTTTGGATACGGGGGCGATTCGTTCAGAAAAATTCGAGGCTGACGCGGAACATCTGCTCGACCTGCTTCACGGCACGTTCGAGCGCGAATATGACGACGCGGTCCTTGGGCTTGATGCGCAGGTCGCCGTTCGGCGTTATCATCTCGCCGCCACGATAGACGGCGCCGATGCGCAGCCCGTCGGGCAGTTCGAGGTCGCGCAGCGGCGCGCCGACCAGCGGCGAGGTCTCCAGCGCCTCGGCTTCGATGACCTCTGCGGCACCGCGCTGGATCGAGTGCACCTGGCGGATGCGGCCGCGCCGCACATGCTGCAAGACCTTGGAGATGGTCACGTTGCGCGGGTTCACATGCGCGTCGAGGCCGAGCATGTCGGTGAATTCGTGGTAGGTCGGATTGTTGATGAGCACCAGATTGGCGCGGCAGCCGAGCTTCTTGGCCATCACGGCCGAGAGGATATTGACTTGGTCGTCATTGGTCAGCGCCACCATGAGATCGGCATCGCCGATATCGGCCTCGAGCAGCACCTTCTGGTCGAGCGCGCTTCCCTGCAGCACGACGGCCTTGCGCAACTCGTCGGCGATGGCCACCGCGCGCTCGCGCGTGCTTTCGATGAGCTTGATGCGCGTGCGCACTGGCTTGGCCTCGATGGCACGGGCGACATAGAGGCCGATATTGCCGCCGCCGGCGATGACGATGCGGGTCGCCTCCTGCTCGTCATGGCCGAAGAGCCCCAGCGTGCGGCGCACCTGATCCCGCGTAGTGACCACATAGGCGATGTCGCCGCTGACGAGCTGGTCGGCCGAATGCGGCACGAACAGGCGCTCCTCGCGCGAAACGCCGACGACGGTGGACGGCAGGTCGGGAAACAACTCGCTCAACTGCGCCAGCGGCGTGTTGACCACGGGGCAATCCTCCAGGCACTCGATGGCCAGCACGACGATCTTGCCGTCGGCAAACTGCACCACGTCGCGCGCGCCGGGCAGCGCGATGCGCCGCAGCACCATCTCGCCCACCTCGACCTCTGGCGAGATGATGACGTCGATGGGCATATATTCGCGCGAGAACATGCCGGCATAGTGCGGCATCAGATAGGATTGCGCGCGGATGCGCGCGATCTTGGTGGGCACGTTGAAAAGCGAATGCGCCACCTCGCAGGCGACGATGTTGACCTCGTCGAACAGCGTCACGGCGATGATCATGTCGGCCTGCTCGGCGCCGGCTTTTTCCAGCACGTCCGGATGGGCGCCATGTCCGACGAAGCCGCGCACGTCGAGATTGTCGCGCACGGCGCGGATGAGGTCGGCGGAAGTGTCGATCACCGACACGTCGTTGCGCTCGGCCGCAAGCCGCTCGGCGATGCCGTAGCCCACCTGGCCGGCACCACAGATGATGACCCGCATGTCAGACCCCGAGCGACTTCAGTTTCCGGTGCAGTGCTGAACGCTCCATACCAATGAACTCGGCCGTGCGCGAGATGTTGCCGCCGAAGCGGTTGATCTGCGCGATCAGATATTCCTTCTCGAACAGCTCCCGCGCCTCGCGCAGCGGAAGCGCCATGATGTGCTGGTCCGACTGGTTGGGCGCGCGGGGCATCACGTCGCCGATCTCCGAAGGCAGGAGGTCGGCGGTGATCGGCGCGTCGGTCTCGTCGCCGCGCGCCAGAATCATCAGGCGCTCGACATTGTTGCGGAGCTGGCGGATGTTTCCGGGCCAGTTGTGCGCCTGCAGCACCGCCATCGCGTCGTCGCCGATGCGCCTGATCCTGATGCCCGCCTGCGCGGCCACCTGCCGCATGAAGTGGTCGACGAGGAAAGGAATGTCCTCGCGCCGCTCCGACAGCGGCGGCACCATGACGGGCACGACGGCCAGCCGGTGGTAGAGGTCCTCGCGGAAGCGGCCGTCGGCGATCATCTGCTCCAGATTGTAGGAGGTGGAGGCGATGACGCGCACGTCGACCTTGACGCGGCGCGTGCCGCCGACGCGCTCGAACTGCTGCTCGACCAGCACGCGCAAAATCTTGTTCTGCGTTTCGCGCGGCATGTCGCCGACCTCGTCCAGATAGAGGATGCCGCGATGCGCCTCCTCCAGCGCGCCGATCTTGCGCTGCGACCCGTTCGGCTCGGTGCCGAACAGCTCGATCTCCATCCGGTCGGGCGTCATGGTCGCCGCATTCAGCGTCACGAAGGGACCGCCGCTGCGCGCCGAGGCGGCATGTATGGCGCGCGCGACCATCTCCTTGCCGCTGCCGGACGGGCCGATGATCATGATGCGGCTGTTGGTCGGCGCGACGCGCTCGATCGTCTGGCGCAGCTGCGACATCGCCGCCGACACGCCGATGAGGTCGGCCGTCTCGCCCGAACGCTTCCTGAGGTCGCTCACCTCGCGGCGCAGCTTGGACGTCTCCAGCGCCCGTTCGCAGATCAGGATCAGCCTGTCGGTCTTGAACGGCTTCTCAATGAAGTCATAGGCGCCGCGCCGGATGGCCGAGACGGCGGTCTCGATGGTGCCATGGCCGGAGATCATCACCACCGGCAGGTCCGGGTGCAGCTTCTTGATCTCGTCCAGCAGGGCCAGCCCGTCCAGCCTGGAGCCCTGGAGCCAGATGTCGAGGAACACCAGCCGCGGCACGCGCGCGGCGATCGCCGCGAGCGCGCTGTCGCTGTCGTGCGCGATGCGGGTTTCGTGGCCCTCGTCGCTCAGGATGCCCGCGATCAGCTCGCGGATGTCCTGCTCGTCGTCGACAATGAGAATATCAGACGCCATTTGTCGCTTTCTCGCTGTGTGTGCCCTGCGCCGCTTGGTTCCTGCCGCCTGCGCCCCTGTCGGCCGCCGGCAGCACGATACGGATCAGCGCGCCGCGGCCTCCCTGGAAGGCAGCCGGCGCGTCGTGCAGTTCCAGCCGCCCCCCGTGGTCCTCGATGATCTTCTTGACGATCGCGAGGCCCAGGCCCGTGCCTTTCTCCCGCGTCGTCATATAGGGCTCCAGAAGCCTTTGTCTGTTCTCGCGCGGCAGGCCCTTGCCGTTGTCCATGACATCGACATAGATCAGGCCGTTATGGAGGCGCGCGCGGATGCGGATGACGCCGGCCGGCGCGCCCGCCTCGCGATTGCCCTCGATCGCCTCGGTGGCGTTCTTCACCACATTGCCGAACGCCTGGCTGAGCAGGCGGCTGTCGAAGGTGCCCATCAGCGGCTGGTCGCCGAAATCGCGCTGGAAGGTGATGTCGCTGCGGCTCATCTCCACCAGGAAGGAGGCCTCGCGCAGCGGCTCGCGCAGGTCCGTCACCTGCATGTCGGGCTTGGGCATGCGCGCGAAGGCCGAGAACTCGTCCACCATGCGGCCGATGTCGCCCACCTGCCGGATGATCGTGTCGGTGCACTGGTCGAAGATCTCGCGATCCTCGGTGATGCTCTTGCCGAAGCGCCGCTTGATGCGCTCGGCCGAAAGCTGGATCGGGGTCAGCGGGTTCTTGATCTCGTGCGCGATGCGCCGCGCGACGTCCGCCCAGGCGGTGGAGCGCTGCGCCTGCACCAGATCGGTGATGTCGTCGATGGTGACGATGTAGGAGCCGTCACTGTCGCCGTCAGGGCTCTCCTCGGGCGTGACCTGGACGTTGAAGGTGCGCTCCGCGCCCTTGCGGTAGAACGTCACTTGCTCGTGGTGCACGGGCCGGCCGGCGGCGCGGGCATTGTCGAGCACGCGGCCGATATGCGGCAGCATGACCGACAGCTTCTGGCCCACGCTCACCCGTACGGGAATAGCCAGCATGGTCTCGGCCGACCGGTTCACGATCGTCACGTCGCCCTCCGGGCTGACGCCGATCACCCCCGCCGTTACGCCCGACAGCACCGCCTCGCTGAAGCGGCGACGCTCGTCGATCACGTCCTTCGCCGAGATGAGCTCGTTGCGTTGGCTCTTGAGCTGCAGGATCATTTTGTTGAACGTGTCGCCGAGCGAGGCCACGTCGCCATCGGTGGGCTGCACGGGAACCGAGACGTCCAGATTGCCGGTGGAAACCTCGCCCGCCGCGCCGATGAGCTGGCGGATCGGGCGCACCAGCCGGTCGGCCACGGTGATGCCGGTCCAGATCGCCGACAGCACGATGATGAGCGTCAGGCCGAGATAGACCAGCGCGAAGGCGAGCTGCGTGGTGAAGCGGTTGTGCTCAAGCGACGAATATTCGTCGACATTTGCGCGCACGAGCTGCCGCGCGCGGATCACGTCCGGGTCAAGTTCCTTGATCGTGTAGAGCAGCATGTCCGGATAGCCGTTCAGCCTGACCACGGCGCCGACGAGGTTGCGCGCCTGCGGCTGCATCATCACCGGCTCGGGCTCCTCGACGGCCATGCGCACGGCCTCGCCGAGCGGCTCGGGCAGCGGCACGTTGGTGCCGGTGTCGGCCGCCATCACCAGCGATCCGTCCTTGCGGATCAGGGCGGCATGCACGAGGCCGCGGGCGACGGCGAACTGGTTCAGCGACTGGAGGAAGCCGGTGCGGTCGAGGTTGTAGAGCAGGCGCGCCTGCTGCTGCTCGAGGTCGTAGGCGAGCGACAGCGTCGTGCCCTGCAGGGTGCGCGCATTCTCCTGAACATATGCCTCGGCGATGGAGAGCGAGGAATTGATGATGACGCGCGTGCGCAGCTCGAACCAGCGGTCGAGGCCGATGTCCAGCGTGATCGAGGCGATGATGGCGACGAGGATCGCGGGAATTGCCGCCACCAGCGAAAACATGGTCACGATGCGCACATGGAGGCGCGACGCGGCGCGGCCCCGCCGGCGGGCCGCGTAGAGGCGCCAGGCCTCGCGGCCGATCAGCGCCACCAGCGCGAGGCTGAACAGCGCATTGATGCCGATGATGGCCACCGTCGCCTGCACGTCGGGCTTGACCGGCGTCAGGCCGAGCAGGATGGCGAAGGATGCCGCCGCCGTCAGCAGCGCGGCCGCGATGATCACCACCCCGACGGCGGTCAGCGAGCGCCGGCCTTCGCCGGCGGGCCTCTCCGCCGCGCCTGCCGGAATGCCTCCCAGGGGAATCGTGTCAGTGGTCATCAACTCGCAGGGCTCTGGGAATCGCGTTGCACCAATGCAACGCATTGTGGCTATTTTGCAACAAAGTGCAAAGTCGCCATGATTCCGGCCGGATCAGCCCTGCTTGGACGCACGATAGACGTTCACGCCAAGCTCACGGATCTTCTTGCGCAGCGTGTTGCGATTGAGGCCGAGCAGCTCGGCCGCCTTGATCTGGTTGCCGCGCGTCGCCGTCATCGACGCGAGCACCAGCGGATATTCGACCTCCGACAGGATGCGCTGGTAGAGGCCGGGCGGCGGCAGTTCGGCGCCGAAACCGGCGAAATAGCGCTGCAGGTAGTGCTCCACGGCCTGTGATATGGAAAGGTCGTCCGGCAGGCCGGTGCCGGCGGGAGCCGCCGGCGCGCCAGCCGCACGCAGCTCCGCCTCGATGATCTCCTGGCTGATCTCGTCCTGCGGATAGAGCGCCGCCAGCCGGCGCACGAGGTTTTCCAGCTCGCGCACATTGCCCGGCCAGGGGTAGCGGCGCATCAGCTCGTAGCCGCCGGCCGAGATGCGCTTCGTCTGCAGGCCCTCGGCCTCGCCCTGCTTGATGAAATGGCGGACGAGGTCGGGAATGTCCTCGGCGCGCTCGCGCAGCGGCGGCAGGCGCAGCGGCACCACGTTCAGGCGGTAGAACAGGTCCTCGCGGAAGAGGCCCTGATTGATCAGTGTGCGCAGGTCCTTGTTGGTGGCGGCGACGATGCGCACGTCGGTCTTGATCGGCGTACGCCCGCCGACGGTCGTATATTCGCCCTGCTGGAGCACGCGCAGCAGGCGCGTCTGCGCCTCCATCGGCATGTCGCCGATCTCGTCGAGGAAGAGCGTGCCGCCTTCCGCCTGCTCGAAGCGGCCCGTGGAGCGGTTCTGCGCGCCGGTGAACGCCCCCTTCTCGTGCCCGAACAGCTCCGACTCGATCAGGTCGCGCGGGATGGCCGCCATGTTGATGGCGACGAAGGGCCCGCGCCGGCGGCGGCCATATTCGTGCAGGGCGCGCGCGACGAGCTCCTTGCCGGTGCCCGACTCGCCGGAGATCATCACCGTCAGGTCGGTCTGCATCATGCGCGCCAGCATGCGGTAGATTTCCTGCATCGCATGCGAGCGGCCGACCAGCGGCATGGTCTCCGGCTGGTCGTCGGCGTGCAGGTCGGCCGCGCCGCGCTTCGGCTCGGCCAGCGCGCGGCTGACGATGTTCAGCAGCTCGGTCAGGTCGAATGGTTTCGGCAGATATTCGTAGGCGCCGGTTTCGGAAGCGCGGATCGCGGTCATGAACGTGTTCTGGGCGCTCATGACGATGACGGGCAGGTCCGGCCGCGCCTTCTTGATGCGCGGCAGCATGTCGAAGGCGTTCTCGTCGGGCATGACGACGTCGGTGATGACGAGGTCGCCCTCGCCCGACGAGACCCAGCGCCACAGCGTCGAGGCGTTGGAGGTGACGCGCACCTCGTGTCCAACCCGCGACAGCGCCTGGTTGAGCACGGTGCGGATCGCGGCATCGTCGTCCGCGACGAGAATGTTACCGCGTACGCTCATCGTTCAGTGCCTCCATCATCCGCATCTTCCTTCCAGGCCGGCATGAGCACGCGGAACGTCGTCCCGCGCGGCGACGAATCGAACTCGATGACGCCGCCATGCTCGCCGACGATCTTCGCCACCAGCGCGAGGCCGAGGCCGGAGCCGTTCTGCTTGGTGGTGATGAAGGGATCGAAGAGGATGGGGCGAATGTCCTCCGCCACGCCGGGGCCGTTGTCGTGCACGCAGAACTCCAGCGGCAGCGAGACGCGGTCCTGGGTGCCGGGCAGCGACAGGCGTATGCCCGGCCGGAAGGCGGTGGACAGGCGGATCTCGCCTTTCTCTTCCGAACCAATGGCTTCCGCGGCGTTCTTCACCAGATTGAGGAATATCTGGACGAGCTGGTCGCGGTTGGCGAAGACCAGCGGCAGCGAGGGATCGTAGTCCTCGACGATCTTCAGCTTGCTGGCGAAGCCGTTCTTCGCGATCGCCTTCACATGGTCGAGGACGACGTGGATGTTCACCGGCGAGCGGGTGATGGGGCGCTCGTCGGAAAACACCTCCATCCGGTCGACCAGCGAAACGATGCGGTCGGTCTCGTCGGTGATAAGCCGCGTCAGGGCACGGTCCTCGTCCGAGACGGTCGTCTCCAGCAGCTGGGCGGCGCCGCGGATGCCGGAGAGCGGATTCTTGATCTCGTGCGCCAGCATGGCGGCAAGGCCGGTCACCGACCGCGCGGCGCCGCGATGGGTCATCTGGCGGTCGATCTTGTCGGCCATCGACCGTTCCTGGAACAGCACCACGACCGAGCCCGGCAGCTCGGGGACCGGCGCGACATAGAGATCGACCAGCTTCTCGCCGCCGATGAGCGGCGAGGAGATATCGACGCGATATTCGTTGAAGGGCGAGCGGCGCTCGCGCACCTGCTCCACCAGCGTCAGCAGCGGGCTGCCGAAGGGCACGAAGCGCGCCAGCGTGTTGCGCGCCAGGACGGCGGCGCTGGAGCGAAAAAAGTCCTCTGCGTCGGCATTGGCATAGGTGATGAGGTTGTCCGGCCCGACCATGATGACCGGATGGCGGATCGCGTCGAGCACGATCTGGGTCAGTTCGATCCCCGGCAGCGGCGGGCGTTCGGCGGCGCGGCTCATGCGGCGGCCTCCATGCGAGAGGATTCCGCAAAGGCGGAACGCAATAGTCGAACGACTTCAGCCGGTTCGTGCGATGTCATGATCCGGCCGCGCAATTCCTCGGCCGCCGGCAAATGGCGCTCGAGATACCAGCCGAGATGCTTACGCGCCTGGCGCAGGCCGCTCTCGACCCCGTAGAGCGCGAGCATGTCCTCGTAATGCGCGACGACGTAGTCGGCGATCTCCGCGCCGGTCGCCGGCACGCCGCGGGATTGCTCTCCCGCCAGTTGACGCGCCAGCGCACCGGCCGCCCATGGCGCGCCATAGTGCCCGCGCCCCATCATCACCGCGTCGGCGCCGGAGAGCGCCAGCGCCTCGCTTGCATCGCCAATGTCGCAGATGTCGCCATTGGCGACCACCGGGATCGACACGGCCTGCTTGACCCGAGCGATGGCGCGCCAGTCCGCCGTGCCCTTGTAGAACTGGCAGCGCGTGCGGCCATGTACGGTGATCATGCGCACGCCGGCCGCCTCGGCGCGGCGCGCAAGGTCGGGCGCGTTCAGCGCCGTCTCGTCCCAGCCGAGCCGCATCTTGACGGTGACGGGAACCTCGACGGCAGACAGCACCGCCTCGATGAGCCGCAGCGCATGGTCGGGCTCGCGCATCAGCGCCGAGCCGCAATAGCCGCCCGTGACCTTCTTGGCCGGACAGCCCATGTTGATGTCGATGACGTCGGCGCCCTCGCCGACCGCGATGCGCGCGCCTTCAGCCATGGCACCGGCGTCGCGCCCTGCCAGCTGCACCATGTGAACGTCGATGTCGGGACGACGCAGCCGCAGTTCCGACTTGGCGCGCCCCTTGGCAAGCTCGCCGCTGGCGATCATTTCGGAGACGACGAGCCCGGCGCCATGCGCATGCGCGCGGGCCCGGAACGCCTCGTCGGTGATGCCGGACATCGGCGCGAGGAAGACGCGATTGCGCAGCCTCACCGCGCCGATCGCAAGGGGTGTCGCCAGAACCGATATTTCGACCATGCACAAAAACCGGGCATTGATGCCTAATGCACATTGAATAGACAATTGCGTGAAATTGCGCAACCCGAAACTGCCGCCCCGCGCAGGCTGCAAATAGGGCTGGAGTTTGCGCGGCTTGCCGCCTATGGCACTCCGATGGACACGAAACATGGCTTTGGCGGGGCACAACCCCGGGGCGCGATAGCCGCCATTGTTCTTGCGGCCGGTCGCGGCGAGCGGGCCGGCGAAAGCCATGAAGGGCCGAAGCAGTATCGTCGGATCGGCGGCGTCAGCGTGCTGCGGCGCACGATCGAGGCATTTCTGGCGACCGATGGAATCGGCCCCGTGGTGGTGGTGATCCACCGCGACGACGGCGCGCTCTATCGCGAAGCCGCGGGCGAGCTGCACGCGCGGGTCATCTGCGTCACCGGCGGCGCGACACGGCAGGAATCGACGCTTCTCGGCCTGCGCGCGCTTGCGGAAAGCGCGCCGGAAGGCGTGCTGATCCACGACGCGGCGCGGCCCTTCGCGGAGCCGACGCTGATCGCCGCGGTGGCGCACGCCATTTCGCCCGAGGGGGGCGTGCTGCCCGCCCTGCCCGTCTCCGACACGCTGAAGCAGGCACATGACGGACGGCGCGTGGAGCGCACCGTGCCGCGCCAGTCGCTCTATGCCGCGCAGACGCCGCAGGGCTTCCCCTTCGCGCCGATCCTCGCCGCCCATGAGCAGGCGCATGCGCAAGGCCTGTCCGACTTCACCGACGACGCGGCGATCGCCGAATGGGCCGGCCTGCCCCTGCTGATCGTGCCCGGCGCGCCCGACAATGTGAAACTGACCTGGGCGCGCGACATCGCGCTGGCGGACGGCCGGCTTTCAAGGAGTGCCGAGAAGATGTGGTTCCCGGACGTGCGGACAGGCAATGGCTACGATGTGCATTCGTTCGAGCCGGGCGATGCGGTCTGGCTTTGCGGGGTGGAGATTCCCCACACGCACCGGCTGAACGGCCATTCCGACGCCGATGTGGGGCTTCACGCGCTCACCGATGCGCTGCTCGCCACGTGCGGCGCCGGCGATATCGGCACGCATTTCCCGCCCTCCGATCCGCAGTGGCGCGGCGCGGCGTCGCGCATCTTCGTGGAGCATGCGGCGAAGGTCGTGCGCGAACGCGGCGGGCGCATCGCCAATGTGGACGTCACGCTGATCTGCGAAGCGCCGAAGATCGGACCGCATCGTGCAGCGATGACGCAGGCGCTTTCCGACATGCTGGCGCTGTCGGCCGAGCGCATTTCGGTCAAGGCGACGACCAATGAGCGGCTCGGCTTCATCGGGCGCGGCGAAGGCATCGCGGCGATCGCGACGGCCAGCGTCGTCTATCCCGGCGAACTGGCCGACAGCGGGAGGTGAGCATGAGCGACGAACAGGACAGCGCGAGCCGGCTGCTCGAAACCTGCAAGTCGGACGATGTGATGGTCGCGACGGCCGAATCCTGCACCGGCGGCATGATCATCGCGCGCCTTACCGCCATTCCGGGCTCTTCGGCGGTGGTGGATCGCGGCTTCGTCACCTATTCCAACGAGGCCAAGGTCGACATGCTCGGCGTGGCACGCGAAACGCTCGACCGCCATGGGGCGGTGTCGGCGGAAACGGCCCGCGAAATGGCCGAGGGCGCGCTGGCCCATTCGCGCGCCGGCATCGCCATGGCCGTCACCGGCATAGCCGGGCCCGACGGCGGCAGTGCGGAGAAGCCCGTCGGGCTCGTCTGGTTCGGCATCGCGGTCAAGGGCGGCCCGACCCGCGTCGAGCACCGGATCTTCGAGAACAAGGGGCGCGAGTTCATCCGCGCGGAAACGGTGGAGACCGCGCTGGAACTGGCGCTGGAAGCGCTCGAATAGAGCCCTTTTTTCACGCAATTCCGGACGCGGAACCGCTGCGCACTTTGCTGGATTTGCCGTGGAGCGAAGGCGGCGCCGGTCCGGCACCGCCTTCAGGCAGGCTCAGGCCGCGGCCTTGCGGAAGCCTTCGGTCGACACTTCCGAGATCGTCTTCAGCACTTGCGAGGCGATCTGGTAGGGGTCGCCCTGCGAGTTCGGCCGGCGATCCTCGAGATAGCCCTTGTAGCCGTTGTTGACGAAGGAATGCGGCACGCGGATCGAGGCGCCGCGATCGGCAACGCCGTAGCTGAACCTGTTCCACGGCGCCGTCTCGTGCTTGCCGGTCAGGCGCAGGTGGTTGTCCGGGCCGTAGACGGCGATATGGTCGTCGAGGTTCCTGTCGAAGGCAGCCATGAGCGCCTCGAAATATTCCTTGCCGCCGACCTCGCGCATGAACCTGGTCGAGAAGTTGCAGTGCATGCCCGAGCCGTTCCAGTCAGTGTCGCCGAGCGGCTTGCAGTGGAACTCGATGTCGATGCCGTGCTTCTCGCACAGGCGCAGCAGAAGGTAGCGCGCCATCCAGATCTGGTCGGCGGCCTTCCTGGAGCCCTTGCCGAAGATCTGGAATTCCCATTGGCCCTTGGCCACCTCGGCGTTGATGCCCTCATGGTTGATGCCGGCCGCGAGACACAGGTCGAGATGCTCCTCGACGAGCTGGCGGGCGACATCGCCGACATTCTTGTAGCCGACGCCGGTGTAGTACGGGCCCTGCGGTGCCGGATAGCCCTGCTCAGGGAAGCCGAGCGGACGGCCGTCCTTGAAGAAGAAATATTCCTGCTCGAAGCCGAACCACGCATCCTCGTCGTCGAGGATGGTGGCGCGCTTGTTGGAGGCGTGCGGCGTGACGCCGTCCGGCATCATGACCTCGCACATCACCAGCGCGCCGTTGGTGCGGGCCGGATCGGGATAGATGGCGACGGGCTTCAGCACGCAGTCCGACGAATGCCCTTCGGCCTGCATCGTCGACGAACCGTCGAAGCCCCAGAGAGGCAGCTGCTCGAGCGTCGGAAACGACTCGAATTCCTTGATCTGGGTCTTGCCGCGCAGGTTGGGGACCGGCGTGTAGCCGTCGAGCCAGATATATTCCAGTTTGTACTTCGTCATGCCCGGCCTCTCTCTACCGATATGTGGGAACGAAGGTCGCGCCTTCGTGCTCGGCGGCGACACCGCCGAGGCTCACCAGCTTCAAAGCAATGAGCGTGCCAGATCGGCGGAACGGCACCCTGCCTCAACTTCGCGCAATAAATTTCCGCATCCGCACCGGGCAAGACCGGCGGAACCGGTCCGCGGAGGGTGTCGATGCCGGCAAAACCGCATCGGGACGCCGCTCGTGATCAATGCTTGGGCACGCCGTCATCCTGACTAAAGTATATGCCAATTCCCAGCAGCTGCTTAGCTCGCTCGCAAAATATAGATATGCCTATTTTATATGCAATAATGATTATATTTGCCTTCTTGTTGATCATTTCAGGCAAGCGACTTATATTCTTCACAAGTCGCACAAGTTGCGGCGCAGCGATGGATGGAAACGATGGAACGGATTGCCGAGAACAAGCATGTGGCGAAGGTCTACGCCTTCCCGATTGGCGGTCGGGACGGTCTTCGTCGCAACATTGCAGACGCCGAGGCGGTCGCCGCCGCCGGGCGGCGGATGGTGAACGTGATGCCGGCGAGCGCCTGGTATCATGACGAGGCGCAGAGCGGGCCGGAAAAGGCTTCGTGATGCCCGCCCTCCCCGATCGGAAATAAAAAGGCCCGTTCGTCGCGGGCCTTTTATTTCGAAGGTCTTCATCCCGACCGTTCGCGATACGCTCTAACCGGCGTCCCCCAGCGCAAGCCGCAGGGCTGCGGCGGCTTTCATGTCGTTCCAGCGCATGGCGCGCCGGGCGGCGGCTTCGGCATCCTCGCCCCACAGGGCGATGTTCCAGTCCTCGTCCACATGGGCGGCCCGCCATGCGGCCTCCGCATCGAGCTCCCCGGCATCGACCGCCACGGCGAGCAAGGCGGAGCCCGTCAGCGTCGTCATCACGTGAAGCGCTGCCAGCCGCAGCGGGTCGAGGTCGCGCGCCAGATGGGCGCCGAGCACCGCCAGCGTCTCGCGCGGCTGGGCCACATGCATGACGCCCTCGGCCAGGAAGAAGCGGAGATGGAGCGATGTGCGTGCCCAGTCGAGCACCGGGTCCCACAGTTCCGCCTGCTTCGCCAAGAGGCCGGCGGGGCCTTCGGCGCGATAGCAGAGAAGATCGGTGCCGGCATAGCGCAACACGTCTTCCAGAACCGCCTGCGGGTCCTGCGACACGCCGTCGATCGCCGTGTTGGCGAGGCGGGTCGCGGGCATGCTGGTCGGGTCGATGATGTCGGCCTGCGCTGCAAACTCGTCGGCGATCAGCTGCGCCGCCGCCTTCGTTGGCAGCGCCAGCGGCGTGCGGCCCGGCGTGCGTACGGGCCTGCCGTCGAGCCTGACCTCGAACGCGTCGCCGGCGGGCTCGACCGAGACCTGGCTGTAGAAGCGGCGCGGCAGCTGCGGGCGCATCTGCTCCTGCGCCTTGCTCATGGGATCGGTTTTCTCGGGCATGGAAGAACTCGCTTCGTCAGGCCGGCGGGCTTGCCCGCACCGGCCGGTTTACCACGATCAGTCCCAGACCGATCATCACGAGCGCCGCGACGATGCGCCAGGAGAGCTCGTCTCCCAGCAACAGCGCGCCGAGCGCCACGCCCCAGACGGGCGTGAGGAAGGCGAAGCTCGAAAGGCCAGGCGCCGGATAGCGGCGCATCAGCCAGAACCAGAGCATATAGGTGAAGGCGACGACATAGACGGACTGGAACAGCAGCGCGCCGGTGGCGAGCGCCGTGACTTCGCGCAGCGCCGGCCCGGCGAGCGGCACCAGCGGCAGCGCGAACAGGGCCGACACGACGAGCTGGTACATGAGCGTCTGCTCCGGCCGCGCATCGTTCAGCTTCGAGCCCTTGATGACGATGATGGTGGCCGCCCAGAGCATCCCGGCGCCGAGGCACATGAGGTCGCCCAGCAGGGCCGAGCCGTCGGGCAGGCTCAGCTGGTCGGCGAACACGACCACCACACCGCCGAAGGCGAGCAGCAGGCCGACCAGCTTCATGCCCGTTATGCGGTCGCCGAGGAAAAGATGTGCGCCGATCAGCGTCCAGAACGGCATGGTGTTGAGCATCAGCACGCTGCGCGCGGCCGTCGTATAGTCGAGGCCGAAGAAGAGCAGCACGAACTCGCCGCCGAACAGCACGCCCGCAAGCACGCCGGGGCGCAGCGTGCCGTCGCGGACGCTCAGCGGGATGCCGCGCAGGCGGCACCACGCATAGATGCAGGCCGCGGCGATGACGGCGCGCAACACCGTCGCGAGAACCGGGTTGAAGCCGCTGTTCGACAGCTTGATCGCAACCTGGTTGAGGCCCCAGCTGAAAGTCAGCAGCAGCATCACGCCGGTGGCGAAGCCATCGATCGCGGGGCGGCGCTGAACCTCCGCCGCCGTCATTTGCCTTCCTCCGCACTCGCCTCGTCGAAGCCGAGCAGGTTCCAGCTCTGGCGCATATGCGGCGGCATCGGCGCAGTGACGTCGATCACGCCGCCGTCGGGATGGGGAATGACGATGCGGCGCGCATGGAGATGAAGGCGGTTCTGGATGCCGCCGGGAAATTCCCAGTTGATGTCGGCCTCGAAATATTTCGGATCGCCGATGATCGGGCAGCCGAGCTGCAGCGCATGGACGCGCAACTGGTGAGTGCGGCCGGTATGCGGCTCCATTTCGAGCCAGGACAAGGTCTGGCCCGCCTGCTCGACGATGCGATAGTTGGAGACGGCATGGTCGGCGCCCTTCTCGCCATGTTTGGCGACGCGCACCCGGTCGCCGTCGGGCGTGGGCTCCTTGACCAGCCAGGACGAGATGCGGCCCTCGCGCTGCTTCGGCACGCCCTTCACCAGCGCCCAATAGGTCTTTTGCGCGTCGCGGCCGCGAAAGGCCTCGGCGAGCTTCATGGCGGCGAGCCGCGTGCGCGCCACGACGAGGACGCCCGACGTGTCGCGGTCGAGGCGGTGCACCAGCCGCGGCTTCTCGCCCTTGCCGTTGCGCCACGCCTCCAGCATGTCGTCGACATGGCGCGACACGCCCGAGCCGCCCTGCACGGCAAGGCCTGCCGGCTTGTTGAACACGAAGACCTTCGGGTCCTCGTGAAGCAGCATCTTGGCGAGCACTTCGGCGTCGCCCTGCCCGCGGATGGTCTTGCCTGTCAGGTTGCCCTCGCCGCCCTTGCGGTCGACCGCCAGCGGCGGAACGCGCACCATCTGGCCGGGCTGGACGCGCGTGTCGGCCTTCACACGCCCGCCATCGACGCGCACCTGGCCGGAGCGCAGCAGCTTCTGCAACTGCGCGAAGCCGAGGCCGGGGAAATGGCTCTTGAACCAGCGATCGAGCCGCATGCCCGCCTCGCCGTCCTCCACCTTGATCTGCTCGACACCTGCCATGGGAAATCCGCCACCTTGCGTTCGGGGCGGGATAGCATCAGCCAAGGCTTCTTGCGAGCCACAATCCGGCAAACAATGATGCAATGGTGGGGGTGACGGGAGCGTGGTGCGTGCGCACGACTTCACTCGCCCCGCTCGCGCCTGAGCTTCGCCCAATAATCGAGCCGCTTCCTGATCTCGCGCTCATAGCCGCGCTCCGGCGGGTCGTAGAAGGTCTGGCGGCCGAGCTTGTCGGGGAAATAGTTCTGGCCCGAGAAGGCGTCCGGCTCGTCATGGTCGTAGCGGTAGCCGGTGCCGTAGCCTTCTTCCTTCATCAGCTTGGTCGGCGCGTTGAGGATGATCTTGGGCGGCATCAGCGAGCCGTGTTCCTTGGCCGCGCGGGTCGCCGCCTTGAACGCCGTATAGACCGCATTCGACTTGGGCGCGGTGGCGAGGTAGACGCAGGCCTGCGCCAGCGCCAGCTCGCCCTCGGGCGAGCCGAGATAGTCGTAGGCGTCCTTGGCGGCGTTCGCGATCACCAGCGCCTGCGGGTCGGCAAGGCCGATGTCTTCCGACGCCATGCGCACCAGGCGACGGCCGAGATAGAGCGGGTCCTCGCCGGCGTCGAACATGCGGGCAAGATAATAGAGCGCGGCGTCGGGGTCGGAGCCGCGCACCGCCTTGTGCAGCGCCGAGATCAGATTGTAGTGGCCGTCCTGGCTCTTGTCGTAGACCGGGGCGCGGCGCTGCACGACGCGCTGGAGCCCTTCCGCATCGAAGACCTCGCCCTCGCCGGCCGCACGCCACGCCTCCTCCGCCAGCGTCAGGGCGGCGCGGCCGTCGCCGTCGGCCATGCGCAGCAGCACCGCCCGCGCCTCGGCGTCGAGCGGCAGCGGCCGGCCCTCGGTTTCCTCGGCGCGGGCCAGCAGCCGTTCGATGCTGGCCTCGTCGAGCGGATGGAAGGTGAGCACGCGGGCACGGGACAGAAGCGCGGCATTGAGCTCGAAGGACGGGTTCTCGGTCGTCGCGCCGATGAGCACGACGGTGCCGTCCTCCATGACGGGCAGGAAGCTGTCCTGCTGGGCGCGGTTGAAACGATGGATCTCGTCGACGAAGAGCAGCGTCTGCCGGCCGTTGGCGCGGCGCATGCGCGCCGTCTCGAACACCTTCTTCAGGTCCGCGACGCCGCTGAAGATCGCCGAAATCTGCTCGAAGGCAAGGTCCGTCGCCCCTGCGAGCAACCGCGCGACGGTCGTCTTGCCCGTGCCGGGCGGTCCCCAGAAGATCATCGAGCCCAGCGAGCCGGCCCGCACCATGCGGGTCAGCGCGCCTTCCGGTCCGGTCAGGTGCTCCTGGCCGACGACATCCTCGAGGCTCGCCGGCCGCAGACGGTCGGCCAGCGGCCGCCCAGGCTGTACGGGCGGCGGCGCGTCACGGGAAAAGAGGTCCGCCATGACACCCCGTCAATAGCGCAGCATCTGGCGGATCACCTGACCCTGCCGCTCGATGCTGAACCGCCACCAGCGCGTCTGCTCGCCTGCCGCGCGCACCAGATCCTCCGGCGCGGCGATCTCCTCGCCGTTCACCTCGCGCACGATGTCGCCGGTCTGGAAGCCGAAGCCGGCGGCCGGCGAATTGCCGTCGATCGCCACGATCGCCACGCCCTTTGTGCTGTCGGAAAGGCGCAGGCGCTGCGCGAGGCGCGGCGAGAGCGCCGCAACCTTCGTGCCGGCAAAGGGGCTGCGGCCCTCGATGAGGAGCTCCGTTGCGGATGCGCCTTCCGGCGCGCGCTCCAGCGTCAGCTTGAGCGTCACTTCCTTGCCTTGCCGCAGCACCACGAGATCGGCCTCGGAGCCGATCGCGCGGGTGGCGAGGCGATAGCCCAGCGCATCGGGATGCTCGACCGGGATGCCGCCCATGGAAAGCACGACATCGCCCGCCTTCAGGCCGGCACGTGCGGCCGGCCCGTCCGCGACGACGTCGGTCACCAGCGCGCCGCGCGGCAGGGGCATGCCCAGCGCCTCGGCCACCTGCGGGGACACGGCATCGAAGGTGGCGCCGAGATAGGGCCTCTCGAAGACGTCGGCGCCGCTGCGCGCCGCGTCGACCACCGCCCGCACGATATTGGAGGGGATGGCGAAGCCGATGCCGATGGAGCCGCCGGACTGGCTGAAGATGGCGGTGTTGATGCCCACCACCTCGCCGGACATGTTGATCAGCGCGCCGCCGGAATTGCCGGGATTGATCGCCGCATCGGTCTGGATGAAGAAACCGAAGTCGGAAATGCCGATATGGGTGCGCGCCAGCGCCGACACGATGCCGCTCGTCGTCGTCTGGCCGACCCCGAACGGATTGCCGATGGCAAGGACGAGATCGCCCACCTGCAGGGCATCGGAATCGCCGAGCCCCACCACCGGAAACGGCGTCGGCGCGTCGATCTTGAGCACCGCCAGGTCGAGCGATTCGTCGCGCAGGAGAATCTTGCTCTCGAACTCGCGGCCGTCCGACAGCGCGACCTTCACCTGATCGGCGCCGCGGATGACGTGATGGTTGGTCACGACCAGGCCGCTCTCGTCCACCAGAACGCCGGAGCCGAGCGAGGACTGCACGCGCGGCGGCATCTGCTGGCGGCCGAAGAACTGCTCGAAGAACGGATCGCCCATGAAGGGCGACTGCGCCCGCACCTGGGCCGAGGCGTAGACGTTCACCACCGCGGGCGCCGTCTGGCGCACCAGCGGCGCGAAGGAAAGCTGGACGTCTGAACGCGAGAACGGCACGCGGCGCTCGACACCGTCGCCCTGGCCGCCGCCGCGCAGCAGATCGGACAGGACGTCGCCGAGATCCTTCGCCGGTGTTTCCTGGGCATGGGCGGCAAGGCCGGCCGTCAGGATGAGCGTTGCGGACAGCAGGGCGCGGAGGACGTGCAGCATGGGAAACCTTTCAGATCGACCGGATGCCATTTTCGCCGGGATTGTGCAAAATAAATGTCGCCTCGGGATGTAGCGCGCGGTTAACCCACGCACAGCAATTTATACCGCTTCAGCAAATTTTGGTGGTAAAGCGCCTGGCATCATGAACGAGCGCGGTCACCGCAGATGACGGACACGAGGTTGGCTGCCGGCACGGCGCCCGGTCACAGCCCGGCGGCACGGGCGCAGCCCGCCGCGCGCGAGCATATCGACTACATCGCCTATTTCCGCGCCGTCGCGATCCTGATGATCGTCACCGGCCATACCTATGCGCTCGCCTGGACCCACGGCATCAGCGAGGACCCGACCAAGGGCGTCGCGCTCTTCAACATCCTGCCCGCCCTCATCAATGGCGGCACCTCGATCTTCGTCTTCATATCGGGCTTCCTCTACCGGCAGGTGTTCTACGGCCGCATCGGCTACGGCGAGTTCATGCGCAAGAAGGCGCTCACCGTCGGCCTGCCCTATCTCATCGTCGCCACGCCGCTGGCGCTGCTGGAGATCATGTCGGGCACCTTCACCTTCACCATGGTGAAGGAGGGCGTGCCCTATCGCGAAAACTATTTCCTCGACTACATCGCGCTGATCACCACCGGCCGCATGGTCACCGCCTTCTGGTACATACCCTGCGCGATGCTTCTGTTCCTGGCCTCGCCTCTGTTCGACCGCTTCATCCGCATGCCCGCCAAGGGGCGCTTCGCCGTGCTGGCGATCAGCATCGGCGTCGCGCTGTGGGTCCATCGCCCGCTCGACAACCTCAACCCGCTGCAGAGCCTGGTCTATTTCACCAATCTCTACCTGTTCGGCATCGTCTTCTGCGAATACCGGGTGCCGATCATGCGGGTGGTCACGCGCAATCCGCTGCTCGTCCTGCTGCTCGCGGCCACGGTCTTCGTCGCCGCCTTGCAGGCGCTGGTGCTGCAGAACGTCGAGAACATCGAGCGTGGCGCGGGCGACGGCTGGCTGCCGCTCGGGGTCGACTTGATGCTGGTGCAGAAATATGCCATGATCTTCGCGCTCTGCGGCTTCCTGGCCCGCTTCGGCCACTTCGCCCACGCGTCGCTGGAATTCCTCGCGAAATACAGCTTCGGCATCTTCTTCGCCCATGGAGTGGTGCTGGCGGGGCTCAACAGGCTGCCGGCGTGGATGACACCGCACCTCGGCAGCCCGCTGTTCGACCTTCTGTTCTACAGCACCGTCGTCATCGTCATCAGCCTGCTCATGGTGCTGGCGGTGAAGACCGTCACGGGGCGTTACAGCCGCTACATCATCGGCTGCTGAAGCGAACCGCAGGCAACAAAAAAGGGGCTCGACGAGCCCCTTCTTCATTTTCGATGCCGGGCGGCGATTATGCCGCTTCGGCCTCGGCGTTCTCGCTTTCAGCCTCGACGCGGGCGCGGTCGGCTGCGCCCTTGGCCGACGTGTCGCGATCGACGAACTCAATCACGGCCATGGCGGCGTTGTCGCCCTGGCGGAAGCCGGCCTTCATGATGCGGATGTAGCCGCCGTTGCGCGAGGCATAGCGCGGGGCGATGGTCTCGAACAGGCGCTTGGCGAGCTTGTCCGAGCCGATCTGCGCGATCGCCTGACGGCGCGCATGCAGGTCGCCGCGCTTGCCCAGCGTCACGAGCTTCTCCACGATCGGGCGAAGCTCCTTGGCCTTGGGCAGGGTGGTCACGATCTGCTCATGCTCGATGAGCGAGGCGGCCATGTTCGAGAACAGGGCCTTGCGATGGCTGGCTGTACGGTTCAGCCGGCGGCCGGAACGTCCGTGGCGCATGGCTTGTCTCCTTGGGTTCTTTGGCGAGCCTCAGGCTCAATATTGATCTTCGTAGCGCTTGGCGAGGTCGTCGATGTTCTCCGGCGGCCAGTCCGGCACTTCCATGCCGAGATGCAGGCCCATCGCCGCGAGGACTTCCTTGATCTCGTTGAGCGACTTGCGTCCGAAGTTCGGCGTGCGGAGCATTTCCGCCTCGGTCTTCTGGATCAGGTCGCCGATATAGACGATGTTGTCGTTCTTCAGGCAGTTGGCCGAACGAACGGAGAGTTCGAGCTCGTCGACCTTCTTGAGCAGCGCCGGGTTGAAGGCGAGCTCGGTGACCTGCTCTTCCGGCTGCGCCTTCTGCGGCTCGTCGAAGTTGACGAACAGGCCGAGCTGGTCCTGCAGGATGCGCGCGGCGAAAGCCACGGCGTCCTCGCCGGAGATCGAGCCGTTGGTCTCGATCGTCATGGTCAGCTTGTCATAGTCGAGAACCTGGCCCTCGCGGGTGTTCTCGACCTTATAGGAGACCTTCTTGACCGGCGAATAGAGCGAGTCGACCGGGATCAGCCCGATCGGCGCGTCCTCGGCGCGGTTGCGGTCCGCCGGCACATAGCCCTTGCCGTTGTCGACGGTGAACTCCATGCGGATCTCGGCGCCCTCGTCCAGCGTGCAGATCACGTGGTCGGGGTTGAGGATCTCGACGTCGCCGACTGTCTGGATGTCGCCGGCAGTGATGGCGCCGGGACCCTGCTTGCGCACGACCATGCGCTTGGGGCCGTCGCCTTCCATGCGGATGGCGATTTCCTTGATGTTGAGCACGATGTCGGTAACGTCCTCGCGGACGCCCGGGATCGACGAGAATTCATGCAGCACGCCGTCGATCTGCACCGCGGTCACGGCCGCACCGCGCAGCGACGAGAGCAGCACGCGGCGAAGCGCGTTGCCCAGCGTCAGGCCATAGCCGCGCTCGAGCGGCTCGGCGACCAGCGTGGTCTGGGTCTTGCCCTTGGACGAGAACTCGATCTTGTTGGGCTTGATCAGTTCCTGCCAGTTTTTCTGGATCATGATTGTCTCCTATCCCCGCCACCATCCAATCGTGGCGGTCGATGTGGAAAACTCTCCGCAGGCGGAGAGATCTAGTCGCAATGATGCTTAGACGCGGCGCTTCTTGCGCGGGCGGCAGCCATTGTGCGGGATCGGCGTCACGTCGCGAATCGAGGTGATCGTGAAGCCGGCGGCCTGCAGCGCGCGCAGCGCCGACTCGCGGCCGGAACCGGGACCGCAAACCTCGACCTCGAGGGTGCGCATGCCATGCTCCTGCGCCTTCTTGGCGCAATCCTCGGCAGCCATCTGCGCCGCGAACGGGGTCGACTTGCGCGAGCCCTTAAAGCCCTGGGCGCCGGCCGACGACCAGGCGATCGCATTGCCCTGCGCGTCGGTGATGGTGATCATCGTGTTGTTGAAGGTCGAGTTGACGTGCGCGACGCCCGTCGAGATGTTCTTGCGTTCACGACGGCGAACGCGTGCGGCTTCCTTGGCCATTTCAGTCCTTTCGTTTCGATATCGACGCCGCCGTAATGCCAGCGGCTACACCGGGAGCACGGCAATCGGCGGCTGGGCCGCCGACCGTGAGCCCAAAATTACTTCTTCTTGCCGGCGATCGCCTTGGCCGGGCCCTTGCGGGTGCGCGCATTGGTGTGCGTGCGCTGGCCGCGGACCGGCAGGCTGCGGCGATGGCGCAGGCCGCGGTAGCAGCCGAGGTCCATCAGGCGCTTGATGTTCATCGAGACTTCGCGGCGCAGGTCGCCCTCGACATGGTAGTCGCGGTCGATCGTCTCGCGGATCTGAAGCACTTCGGCGTCGGTGAGCTGGTTCACGCGGCGGTCGGCGGGAATGCCGACCTTCTCGGTGATCTCGGCGGCGAACTTCGGGCCGATGCCGTGAATGTACTGGAGCGCGATGATCACGCGCTTGTTGGTCGGAATGTTGACGCCGGCTATACGAGCCATCTTCATTTCTCCATGTGGGCCGGCGGCATTTCATGCGCCGGCAGGTTGTCATCGACCCGCGTCCGGTGGAGGCCGGCCCTTGCGGGTATCTCACCAATCAAAAAGCCGGCCACGCCCCGTAGGAGCGGCCAGCCCTCAATTCCGATCGGAAGACGGTGGCTGATAGTCCAGACACCGTCCGGAGTCAACCGTCTTGCGGCGGCGCCGCAACACGGAGGCTCCGGTCATGTCCCGCGCGTCGGGCGCTCAGGCCAGAAGCGCGTCGATCGACTTCGTCACCGCGTCGATATCCGCCATGCCGTCGACGCCCTTGAGCAGGCCCTTGGCATAGTAGTAGCCGGTCAGCGGCGCCGTCTTCTTGTAGTACTCGCGCAGGCGCTCCTCGAACACCTCCGGATTGTCGTCCTTGCGCACCGGCTGGCCAGCCGCCGCGGCATCGGAGGCACGCTTGACGATGCGGCCGACCAGCGCCTTGTCGTCCACGACCAGCTCGATCACCACGTCGAGCCCGATGCCGCGCTCCGCCAGCATCTTCTCCACCGCATCGGCCTGGACCAGCGTGCGCGGATAGCCGTCGAGGATGAAGCCACCGGCACAGTCCGGCTGGTCGATCCGCTCCGAGACGATCGCGTTGACGATCTCGTCCGAAACCAGCTCGCCGGCGTCCATCACGGCCTTGGCGCGCTTGCCGACTGCCGTTTCGGCCTTGACCGCCGCGCGCAGCATGTCGCCTGTGGAAAGCTGAGGTATGCCGTATTTCTCAACCAGTCTCTGGGCCTGCGTCCCCTTGCCCGCTCCAGGCGGGCCCAGCAGTATAAGCCTCATCTTCCCCTCTTCCCTCCGCGAAGCTTCGACTTCTTGATCAGGCCCTCATACTGGTGGGCGATCAGATGTCCCTGGATCTGTGCCACCGTATCGAGCGTCACGCTGACCACGATCAGCAGCGAGGTGCCGCCGAGATAGAACGGCACGCCGGTCGCCGAGATCAGGAACTCGGGCATCAGGCAGATGACCACGAGATAGATCGCGCCGACGACGGTGATGCGCGTCAGCACATAGTCGATATATTCGGCGGTCCGCTCGCCGGGGCGGTAGCCCGGGATGAATCCGGAATGCTTCTTCAGCTGGTCGGCGGTGTCCTTCGGGTTGAACACGATCGCCGTGTAGAAGAAGGCGAAGAAGGCGATCATGGCCGCATAGAGGATCATGTAGATCGGCTGGCCGTGGCCGACCGCCGCCAGGATCGACGCCGCCCATGACGGCAGCGCCGTCGTATCGGAGAAGCCCGCCACCGTGGCCGGCAGCAGAAGCAGCGACGAGGCAAAGATCGGCGGGATCACGCCAGCGGTGTTGAGCTTCAGCGGCAGGTGCGACGTGTCGCCCTGGAACATGCGGTTGCCGACCTGACGCTTCGGGTACTGGATCAGCAGGCGGCGCTGCGCACGCTCGAAGAAGACGATGACGGCGATGACGACGATGGCGAGGACGATGATCGCCAGGATCAGGCCGGTCGAGAGCGCGCCGGTGCGGCCGAGCTCCAGCGTGCCGCTGAGCGCGGACGGCAGGCCGGCGACGATGCCGGCGAAGATGATCAGCGAGATGCCGTTGCCGATGCCGCGCGCGGTGATCTGCTCGCCAAGCCACATCAGGAACATGGTGCCGCCGACCAGCGTGATGACGGCCGAGACGCGGAAGAACCAGCCCGGATCGCTGACGATCTGGTTGCCGCTTTCAAGGCCCACCGCGATGCCGTAGGCCTGCACGACGGCCAGCAGAACGGTGCCGTAGCGGGTGTACTGGTTGATGACCTTGCGGCCCTGCTCGCCTTCCTTCTTCAGCGCTTCAAGCGTCGGCACGACCGACGTCATGAGCTGCATGATGATGGATGCGGAAATGTAGGGCATGATGCCGAGCGCGAAGATCGCCATGCGCTCCACCGCGCCGCCCGCGAACATGTTGAACATGCCGAGCACGCCGCCGGACTGCTGCTGGAAGGCCTGCGCGAAGGCGTCGGGATTGATTCCCGGCATCGGGATGTAGGTTCCGAGGCGATAGACAAGCAGCGCGCCGAGCGTAAACCATATGCGCTTCTTGAGGTCTTCCGCCTTGGCGAAAGCCGCAAAATTCAGGTTCGAAGCTAGTTGCTCAGCCGCCGATGCCATGGGGTATTCTCCGCTTCGTCATGTGCCCTGCGGGCAAAGGGATTGCCCGGCGCATGTCGCCGAAGCCCGAGATAGGCCCCGGCCGCTCAATATGCAAGCGGCGGCCGCGTCGGGTTTCCGCGAAGTCTCGAGACTTCGGAGAAACCAGCGCAGGCCGCCGCCCGTTTGCTTTGCTTTTCGCAATTCCGGACGCAAAAACGCGGCGCGCTCTTGCTGGATCTGCTCCGGATTATTCCGCGGCCTCGGCCTGCGGCAGCTTGACGGAGCCGCCGGCCTTCTCGACCTTCTCGATCGCGGTCTTGGAAGCGCCGGCGATGTCGAACGACACCTTGGCCTTCAGCTCGCCGTCGCCGAGCAGGCGCACGCCGTCATTGGCGCGGCGCAGCACGCCGGCCTTGACCAGCGCGTCCACCGTCACGGTCTCGGAGGCGTCCAGCTTCTTGGCATCGATGGCGGCCTGGATGCGGCCGACCGAGACGGTGCCGTATTCCTTGCCGTTCAGGCTGCGGAAGCCGCGCTTGGGCAGGCGGCGATAGAGCGGCATCTGGCCGCCCTCGAAGCCGTTGATGGCGACGCCGGAGCGCGCCTTCTGGCCCTTGACGCCGCGGCCGCCGGTCTTGCCGGTGCCGGAGCCGATGCCGCGACCGACGCGCTTGCGCGACTTGGTCGCGCCGTCATTGTCACGCAGTTCGTTGAGTTTCATCGTCTGTCTCCTGCGCGCCGGCTCAGACCTCGTCCACGATGCGGACGAGGTGCTGCACGCGCGCGATCATGCCGCGGACGGAAGGGCTGTCTTCCAAGGTCCGGCGACGGTGCATCTTGTTGAGGCCGAGACCGATCAGCGTCGCGCGCTGCTCGGACGGACGGCGGATGGGGCTGCCGATCTGCTCGACGGTAACCGTCTTGCCCTTCTTGCTTGCCATTGTCCTTGTCCTTCCCGTCCCGCGCCTATTCCTCGGCGGCCACGGCCGAGCCGCGGCGCGCCTGGAGGGCGGCGTACTTGATGCCGCGCTGGGCGGCGATGTCCTTCGGATGCACCTGGCGCTTCAGCGCGTCGAACGTCGCGCGCACCATGTTGTACGGATTCGAAGAACCCATCGACTTGGCGACGACGTCGTGCATGCCGAGCGTCTCGAAGACGGCGCGCATAGGGCCGCCCGCGATGATGCCGGTACCGGCCTTGGCCGAGCGCAGCAGGACGCGGCCCGCACCCCAGCGGCCTTCCACGTCGTGGTGCAGCGTGCGGCCCGAGCGCAGCGGCACGTAGACGAGCTCGCGCTTGGCGGCCTCGGTCGCCTTGCGGATCGCCTCCGGCACTTCGCGCGCCTTGCCGTGGCCGAAGCCGACGCGGCCCTTCTGGTCGCCGACGACGACGAGGGCTGCGAAGCCGAAGCGACGGCCGCCCTTCACCACCTTGGCGACGCGATTGATGTGGACGAGCTTGTCGACGAAACCGTCGTCGCGCTCTTCGCGGTCACGGCCGCGATCGCGGCCGCCTTCCCTGCGCTCTTGTGCCATTGTCCTGTTCCTTGTTCTTTTCCGGAAGCACGGTTGATGGAGATGCCTGCGCGGTCATTGCCGTGCAGGCGGTGGAAAATCAGAAGTTGAGCCCGCCTTCGCGCGCGGCGTCGGCCAGCGCCTTGACGCGGCCGTGATAGATGAAGGCGCCACGGTCGAACACCACATCCTTGACGCCGGCCTTGACGGCGCGCTCGGCCACCAGCTTGCCGACGGCGGCGGCGGCCGCGGAATCGGCGCCGGTCTTCAGCGAGCCCTTGAGATCCTTCTCGAGGGTCGAGGCCGCGGCGACGGTCGTACCGTTGGAGTCGTCGATGACCTGCGCATAGATGTGCTTCGACGAGCGATGCACCGAGAGACGCGGACGGCCGTTGGCGACCTTCTTGATCTGGCGACGGATGCGCTGTGCGCGGCGCTGCGTGGATTCCTTGGAAGCCATTTTCAATACCTGCCTTGAAAAACGGGCGCGGCCGTCTGCGGTAGACCTCAGCCTCCCGCGACCGCGCGCCGTGGCGTTGCAACCTGACGGCCCCGACGGCGGATCGCCATCGGGAAGCCCGTCACTACTTCTTCTTGCCTTCCTTGCGCATGATGCGCTCGTTGGCATACTTCACGCCCTTGCCCTTGTAGGGCTCGGGACCGCGATACTTGCGGATCTCGGCGGCCACTTGGCCGACCTGCTGCTTGTCGATGCCCGACACGGTGATCTCGGTGGGCTTGCCGACGGCGATCGTCACGCCGGCGGGCGTCTGATAGACCACTTCGTGGCTGAAGCCAAGCGAGAGCTGCAGATTCTTGCCCTGCATCGCCGCGCGATAGCCGACGCCGTTGATCTCGAGCTTCTTCTCGAAGCCGTCCTTCACGCCGCTCAGGATATTGGCGATCTGGGTGCGCGACATGCCCCACTTGGAGCGGGCCTGCTTCGACTCGTCGCGCGGCTCGACGGAGATCTCGCCGTCGTCCAGCTTCACCAACACCTCGTCGTTGACGACGAACTTCAGCTCGCCCTTCGGTCCCTTGGCGGTGACCGTCTGGCCGCTGACCGTCGCGGTGACGCCCTGCGGCACGGCCACGGGCTTCTTTCCAATACGAGACATGTTTTGTCCTCGTTCCTTGCTGTTCGCCCGATCAGAAGACCTGGCAGAGAACTTCGCCACCAACGTTCTGTTCGCGGGCCTCGTGGTCGGCCATCACGCCCTTCGGAGTCGAAAGGATGGAGATGCCGAGGCCGTTGGCCACCTGCGGGATCGACTTGACCGACACATAGACGCGGCGGCCCGGCTTGGAAACGCGGGCAACCTCGCGGATGACCGGCTCACCCTCGTAATACTTCAGCTCGATCTCGATCTCGGACTTGCCGTTCTCGTAGTCGACCTGGGTGAAGTCGCGGATGTAGCCCTCGGACTTGAGGACCTCGAGCACACGGGCGCGCAGGCGCGACGCGGGCGTCGACACCTTGGTCTTGCGGCGGCCATAGGCGTTGCGGATGCGGGTCAGCATATCGCCGAGCGGATCACTCATGGACATCGTGTCGTCCTCCTTACCAGCTCGACTTGACCAGGCCGGGGATCAGCCCGTTATTGCCCAGTTCGCGCAGCGCAACACGGCTCATGCCGAGCTTGCGGTAATAGGCGCGCGGACGGCCCGTCACCTCGCAGCGGTTGCGGATACGGATCTTCGCGGAGTTGCGCGGCAGCGCGGCCAGCTTGAGCTGGGCGCGGAAGCGCTCCTCCAGCGGCTTGTCCTGATCCATGATGATCGCCTTCAGCGCGGTGCGCTTGGCAGCGTACTGCTTCACGAGCTTGCGGCGGCGGTTGTTCTTCTCGACTGAGCTGGTCTTTGCCATTCAGATGTTCCTTTTCTCGCTGCCGTTACTGGCGGAAGGGGAAGTTGAAGCCCTTGAGCAGTGCGCGGGCCTCGTCGTCCGTCTTCGCAGTCGTACAAACGATGATGTCCATTCCCCAGATCTGGTCGACCTTGTCGTAGTTGATCTCGGGGAACACGATGTGTTCCTTGATGCCCATGGCGAAGTTGCCGCGGCCATCGAAGCTCTTCGGGTTCAGGCCGCGGAAGTCGCGGACGCGCGGCAGCGCGATCGTGACCAGGCGGTCGAGGAACTCGTACATGCGGTCCTTGCGCAGCGTCACCTTGGCGCCGATCGGCATGTTCTCGCGAACCTTGAAGCCGGCGATCGAGTTGCGCGCGCGCGTCACCACCGGCTTCTGACCGGCGATCATGGCGAGGTCCTCGGCAGCCACGGTCGGCTTCTTGGAATCGCCGGTGGCCTCGCCCACACCCATGTTGATGACGATCTTGTCGAGACGCGGGATCTGCATCTCGTTCTCGTACTTGAACTGCTCCTGAAGCGCTGCCCGGATCTTCTCCTGGTACAGCTTCTTCATGCGCGTCTGGTTCTTGGTCTCAGCCATTGATGACTTCTCCCGATCGCTTGGCGATGCGGACCTTCTTGCCGTCCTTCACCTCGAAGCCGACGCGGGTCGGCTTGCCGTCCTTAGGATCGGCGATGGCGATGTTCGACAGGTGGATCGGCGCTTCCTTGGTGATGATGCCGCCTTCCTGGGAAGCCGACTGCTTCTGATGGCGGCGCACGAGGTTGACGCCGCGCACGACGGCCTTGTCGTCCTTCGGCATCACGCGCACGACTTCACCGGAGCGGCCCTTGTCCTTGCCCGCCAGCACGACGACCTTGTCGCCCTTACGAATCTTCTGCATGGTCCCTGCTCCTCACAGAACTTCTGGCGCGAGCGAAATGATCTTCATGTGGTTCTTGGCGCGAAGCTCGCGCGGAACCGGGCCGAAGATACGCGTGCCGATCGGCTCTTTCTTGTTGTCCACCAGCACGGCGGCATTGTTGTCGAATCGGATCACGCTGCCGTCCGGGCGGCGGATGTCCTTGGCCGTGCGAACCACGACCGCCTTCATCACATCGCCCTTCTTCACGCGGCCGCGCGGAATGGCTTCCTTGATCGACACGACGATGATGTCGCCGACCGAAGCATATTTCCGCTTCGAGCCGCCCAGCACCTTGATGCACATGACACGACGCGCGCCGGAATTGTCCGCGACGTCGAGGTTTGTTTGCATCTGAATCATGACTGGCCGCCTTCTTCTTTACGTCTGGGAGAGCTCTCGGCCCTCACCGGCTTCCTATGGTTATTCGGCTTTTGCGGCGGTCGCGTTCTGAACGACGACCCACTTCTTGTCCTTGGAAATCGGAGCCGACTCCTCAATGGACACGAAGTCGCCCACCTTGCAGGCATTGTTCTCGTCATGCGCCTTGTACTTCTTCGACGTGCGCACGGTCTTCTTCATCACCGGGTGGGTGAAGCGCCGCTCGATCTTGACGACGACCGTCTTGTCGTTCTTGTCGCTGACGACGGTGCCCTGCATGATGCGCTTTGGCATTTCTTTCGTCCTTAAGCCTTCTTGCCGGCCGACTTTTCGGCCGCAATGGTCTTGATGCGCGCGATATCCCTACGGATCTGCTTCACGCGGGCGGTTTTCTCGAGCTGACCGGTCGCCTTCTGGAAGCGCAGGTTGAACTGCTCCTTCTTCAGGGAGGCGAGTTCGTCGTTCAGCTGGTCGGGCGTCTTCGCCCGGATGTCGGTGGCCTTCATCGTCTCGCCCTTCCCTATTCAGCGATGCGCTGCACGAAGCGCGTGCGGACCGAGAGCTTGGCCGCGCCGAGACGCAGCGCCTCGCGGGCGAGGTCTTCCGGCACGCCGTCGATCTCGAACATGATGCGGCCCGGCTTGATGCGCGCCGCCCAGTAGTCGACGGCGCCCTTGCCCTTACCCATGCGGACTTCGGTCGGCTTGGAGGTCACGGGCAGATCCGGGAAAATGCGGATCCACACGCGGCCCTGACGCTTCATCTGGCGGGTGATCGCGCGGCGGGCCGCCTCGATCTCGCGCGCAGTCACGCGGTTGGGTTCGAGGGCCTTCAGGCCGAAGCCGCCGAAAGCCAGATCCGTGCCGCCCTTGGCGGCGCCATGGATGCGCCCCTTGAACTGCTTACGGAATTTTGTGCGCTTTGGCTGCAGCATCTTATCTCTCCAAAATTCCTATGCTCAGGCGTTCTCGCGGCGGCGGCTCGAACCGTGGCTGTCCGCCTCGGTCGCCCGGCGCTCGGACGCCATCGGGTCATGCTCCAGGATCTCGCCCTTGAAGACCCAAACCTTCACGCCGCAGATGCCATAGGCCGTCTGCGCCTCGGCCGTGCCGTAGTCGACATCGGCGCGGAGGGTGTGCAGCGGCACGCGGCCCTCGCGGTACCATTCCATGCGCGCGATCTCGGCACCGCCGAGACGGCCGGCGCAGTTGATGCGGATGCCCTCGGCACCGAGGCGCATCGCCGACTGCACGGCGCGCTTCATGGCGCGGCGGAACGCCACGCGGCGCTCCAGCTGCTGGGCGATCGACTGGGCGATCAGCGTCGCATCGGTCTCGGGCTTGCGCACCTCGACGATGTTGAGGCTGGTGTCCGACTTGGTCATCTCGGTCAGCTTCTTGCGCAGCTTCTCGATGTCGGCGCCCTTCTTGCCGATGATCAGGCCCGGACGCGCCGCATGGATCGTGACGCGGCACTTGCGGTGCGGGCGCTCGATGACGATCTTCGAAACGGCGGCCTGCTTGAGCTCCTTCTCCAGATACTCGCGGATCTTGAGATCCTCGTGCAGCAGCTTGCCGTACTCGCCGGTGTTCGCGTACCAGCGCGAATCCCAGGTGCGGTTGATGCCGAGGCGCAGACCGATCGGATTGATTTTCTGGCCCATCAGGCGGCCTCCACTTTCTCTTCCACTTCGCGGACCACGACGGTCAGGTGCGAGAACGGCTTCTCGATGCGGCTCGCACGGCCGCGGCCGCGGGCATGGAAGCGCTTCATCACGATCGACTTGCCGACGTAAGCCTCGGCGACGACGAGCGAATCGACGTCCAGGCCGTGGTTGTTCTCCGCGTTTGCGATGGCGGATTCCAGCGTCTTCTTCACCGTGCCTGCAATCCGCTTGCGCGAGAATTCCAGGTCGTTCAGCGCGGTCGACACCTTCTTGCCGCGGATCAGCGCGGCGACGAGGTTCAGCTTCTGCGGGCTGACGCGGATCGTGCGCAGAACGGCACGCGCCTCGTTGTCAGCCAGCCTGCGCGGCGCTTTGGCCTTGCCCATGTTACTTCCTCTTCGCCTTCTTGTCCGCGCCGTGGCCGTAATAGGTACGGGTCGGAGCGAACTCGCCGAACTTGTGGCCGACCATGTCCTCGTTCACGGCGACGGGAACATGCTTCTGGCCGTTGTAGACGCCGAACGTCAGACCGACGAACTGCGGCAGGATCGTGGAGCGGCGGCTCCAGATCTTGATGACTTCGTTACGGCCGCCTTCGCGGACCTTGTCGGCCTTCGCGAGCATATAGCCGTCGACGAAAGGGCCTTTCCATACTGAACGGGTCACGTCGAATTACCTCTTAGCTCTTGCGCGCGTGACGCGAGCGCATGATGAATTTGTCCGTCGACTTGTTCGACCGGGTCTTCTTGCCCTTGGTCGGCTTGCCCCACGGGGTGACGGGATGACGGCCACCGGAGGTGCGTCCCTCACCACCGCCGTGCGGATGGTCGACCGGGTTCATGGTCACGCCGCGATTGTGCGGACGCTGACCCAGCCAGCGCGAACGGCCGGCCTTGCCCAGGTTGATGTTGCCGTGGTCCGGATTGGACACGGCGCCGACGGTTGCCATGCACGAGCCGTGCACGATGCGCTGCTCGCCCGAGTTCAGGCGCAGGATCGCCATGTTCTGGTCGCGGCCGACGAGCTGGGCATAGGCGCCCGCCGAACGTGCGATCTGACCGCCCTTGCCCGGCTTCAGCTCGACATTGTGGATGATCGTGCCGACCGGCATCGACGCCAGCGGCATCGCATTGCCCGGCTTCACGTCCACGGCCTGCCCGGCGATCACCTGATCGCCGACCGACAGGCGCTGCGGCGCCAGGATGTAGCTCAGCTCGCCATCGGCATACTTGATCAGCGCGATGAAGGCCGTGCGGTTCGGATCGTATTCCAGCCGCTCGACGGTCGCCGCGACGTCGTACTTGCGACGCTTGAAGTCGACCAGACGATAGGTGCGCTTGTGACCGCCGCCCTGGAAGCGGACGGTGATGCGACCGGTGTTGTTGCGGCCGCCCTTCTGCGTCAGGCCCTGGGTCAGACCCTTGACCGGCTTGCCCTTGTAGAGGCCGGAGCGGTCGACGATGACCAGCTGGCGCTGGCCCGGTGTGACCGGCTTGTATTTCTTGAGTGCCATGTTCCTGTCCTCGCGCTCCGCTTAGAGGCCCGTGGCGATGTCGATCGACTGGCCGTCGGCCAGCGTCACAACAGCCTTCTTCACGTCGCTCTGGCGGCCGATCGTGCCGCGGAAGCGCTTTACCTTGCCCTTGCGCACGAGCGTGTTCACCGCAGTCACCTTGACGCCGAACAGCGCTTCGACGGCTGCCTTGATCTCGGGCTTGCTGGCCTTCTTCGCAACGTTGAAGACGACCTGGTTCTGCTCGGATGCCATGGTCGACTTCTCGGTCACGGCCGGGCTGACGATCACGTCGTAGTGGCGCAGATCAGTCATTTGAAGCGCTCCTCAAGGGCCTCGACGGCAGCCTTGGAAAGGACCAGCGTACCGCGGCGCAAAATGTCGTAGACGTTGATGCCCTGAACCGGCAGCACGTCGATGTTCGGGATGTTGGACGCCGCCATCTTGAAGTTGGCGTCCAGCTCGGCGCCGCCGATGACCAGCGCATTGCTCAGGCCAAGCTTGGCGAAGCTCTCGATCAGCCCCTTCGTCTTGGCTTCCTTGAGCGCCAGCTCGTCGACCACGATCAGGTTCGACGCCTTCGCCTTGGCCGACAGGGCGTGCCGGAGGCCCAGCGCGCGGACCTTCTTGGGCAGGTCGTGTTCATGGCTGCGCACGACCGGGCCGTGGGCCTTGCCGCCGCCGCGGAACTGCGGAGCGCGAGCCGAGGAGTGACGGGCGCGGCCCGTACCCTTCTGCTTGTACATCTTGGCGCCGGTGCGCGCGATCTCGGCGCGGCCCTTGGCCTTGTGCGTGCCCTGCTGCTTCTTGGCTAGCTGCCAGCGCACGACGCGCTGCAGGATGTCCTCGCGCGGATCGAGGCCGAAGACCTCGTCCGACAGCGACACCTTGCCGGCATCCGCGCCGGCGAGCGTGGTGATCTTGAGATCCATTATTCTGCCCCTTCGGTGGCCGGAGCGGCTTCGCTCGTGGCGGCGTCGTTCTTGCGGATGGCCGCGGGCTTCGGCGCGTTCTCCGGCAGCGCGACCTTGGCGGCATCGCGCACCATGATCCATGCGCCCTTGGAGCCCGGAACCGCGCCGCGGATCAGGATCAGGCCGCGGTCGGCGTCGGTCGAGACGACTTCCACATTCTGGGTGGTGACGCGAACGTCGCCCATGTGGCCGGCCATCTTCTTGCCCTTGAACACCTTGCCCGGGTCCTGGCGCTGGCCGGTCGAACCGTGCGTGCGGTGCGACACCGAGTTACCGTGGGTGGCGCGACCGCCGCCGAAATTGTGGCGCTTCATGACACCCTGGAAGCCCTTGCCGATGGACGTTCCCGTCACGTCGACCTTCTGGCCGACCACGAAATGCTCGACCGTGATCTCGGCGCCGACATCCAGCATGTTCTCGGGCGAGACGCGGAATTCGGCGACCTTGGCCTTGGGCTCGACGCTGGCGGCGGCGAAATGGCCGCGCAGCGCCTTCGACGTGTTCTTGACCTTGGACAGGCCAACGCCGAGCTGCACCGCGGTGTAGCCGTTCTTTTCCTGGGTGCGCTGGGCGACGACCTGGCAATTCTCCATGCGGAGAACCGTCACAGGCACATGCTCGCCCGCATCGTTGTAGATGCGGGTCATTCCCAGCTTCTGTGCGATAACACCTGAACGCATCGGTTCGTTTCCTTTAGAGCTTCCTGCCGTGGCTCGCGCCGCCGCAGTCTCTTCTTCTTCCAGAGGAGCCTCCGGGTCGGACCCTCGGGCTCATGTCCTTATGCTCGTCAGAGCTTGATCTCGACGTCCACGCCGGCCGCCAGATCGAGCTTCATGAGCGCGTCGACCGTCTGCGGGGTCGGGTCGACGATGTCGAGCAGGCGCTTGTGCGTGCGCATCTCGAACTGCTCGCGGCTCTTCTTGTCGATGTGCGGCGAGCGGTTGACCGTGAACTTCTCGATGCGGGTCGGCAGCGGGATGGGCCCGCGCACGTTGGCACCGGTACGTTTGGCGGTCGACACGATCTCACGCGTCGAAGCGTCGAGCACGCGATGGTCGAACGCTTTGAGGCGGATTCGGATATTCTGTCCGTTCATGGCGCTTTTTCCTTCAGTCCTACGCGGGCGCGGGAGCTAACCGCGCCCGCGTTGAACCCTGTGCCTTCTTATTCCGTGATCGCGGCGACGATGCCGGCGCCGACGGTGCGGCCGCCTTCGCGGATGGCGAAGCGCAGCTTCTCCTCCATCGCGATCGGCACGATCAGCGCAACGTCGACCGTCACATTGTCGC